>Ga0307507_10002170_pt1 | contig 42166 bp, 17 predicted proteins | sample 7_EM_MG_FD_207223 | JGI IMG/M metagenome (GOLD analysis project Ga0307507, IMG submission 207223) | Populus trichocarpa ectomycorrhiza microbial communities from riparian zone in the Pacific Northwest, United States - 7_EM | ecosystem: Host-associated > Plants > Roots > Unclassified | place... | reverse complement strand
ATGCTTAATTGATTCTCCTATTCTACAGGTGGAATTTGGTGGATTTCCTGAGCTCGCTTAGCTCACGTAACCAACCCCTTTTGACTCGCGTTCGCAGGCAAGTTGCCGCAAATTGCCCTAGATTGCCGTCACGTAATGGCAATTTGCGGTCACATGACTGCAAAGACGCAACCTTGATCAGACAGTTAATAATATTAAATGCTAGTTATTTAAATAGTTAAGTGGCTAGATATTCATATTCTCGTCTTTAAGAGATCTGCTATATATGCTTTACTAATAAGCAAGTTTCATATTTAATTTTAAGCGATGCTTATTTAATAGTTAATTCAGTAAGCTCTGCGCTATTAATATGCTTAGGAAGCTGCTTAATAGCGGCAGGTCCTATATAGCCAAGAATTTTATGCCATTTTATAGCTATAGCTCTAATTAGTTTATAGGCTATATAACTAGGCTAGAATCTTCCTGTTAAGAAGGTCGATTAAGTTAAATCTAGGGTAATTATAGACTCTCTATACATTAGTGCCTAGTGTCCCCCTAGTTATCTTATATAGTATACTATTTCGCCAGTTACTAAACAGTATAGCAAGTTTCGTCCTAAGTTAAAATGGATATCGTTATTAGTAGCTCTTAAAAGTGCTATAATATTTATAAAAAAGGTAGGTGCTAGTACTATATAGGATAGCTTTATTTTTAACTTCCTAGTAGGTATATTAATAGTAATAGTTACTATTCCGTAAGATTATATTTTTTAAAATTTTTTATTAGCAATTAGGTAGTTGTCTTCTACTACTAGGTATAAGAAGGTAAAATCTTATTTATTATTGTAGATGTATATATCTACACTAGGGTTAAGTATTTAGGTATTCTGGAGTTTAAAAGGAGTGTCGGAATGTTAGTCATATGACGTGGTCACGAGACCACGAAGCGAGGCTAGCTAACCTGACCTTGGAGCAACCCCTTACTTCTAGACATCAAAATAACTACCAACTTCAACACCGCATACGTATCGCAATATAGTGATATTCGTGCACGTTGATAAAGCGAGTATACCGACACTGATTAGTAGATGTATAGATTAGGAAATACGCAATAAGCTAGAGCTTAAGAACCGTACTGGAAACAGTACACGGATTGCCTAGCCTTGTCTATTTTAGTTAAAGGAGAAAGCTATATTACCCTTAAAGCTCGAGACTATGTATTAGCTTAACTACTGACGCGTTAAATCGCCTAGAGAATTGTATCTTTACTCGGAGAAGATTACGACCTCCCTTAAGCTTAAGAGAATTTGTACTGGCCTTACAGCCAATATAATAGATTGCTGAGAGAATCGCAGTCTTGCTAAGAACACTTTACAGGCCTAATGGCTGTAAAGGACGTATACACCTAAACACCCTTACCTTGACACCCTTACCTTAACAACCTTAACCTTGACCTTAATCTTAACCTTAACCTTAACCTTAACCTTAACCTTGAACTACAATATACACAAGGACTAGTACACTGCTTTGCACAACAAGATGGATCCTAAATGGAAGGAGAGAATCGCCAGATATGGTTACAGGATTAATATAGTAACTGCCTTAGAGGAAGACCTGGAAGAATATATAGAAACAAAAATCTATAAGTATACATATAAGAACTTTATGGATTATACACTATAGTCGCTATTCCAAGAAGAATTTAAAGGCTTTACTATTAAGGACTTTAGAAAGATACGCTCTGTTACTAGAGCAAAGCTCCGTACTTACCTACTCCAAAGAGGAGTATACGTCGCTATATATAGCAATAGATACCCACTTTATAAGGTTCTGTATAATGTCCTTATAGAAGAGGAACCTTACAAATGGACAGATAAGGAAATCACAGGAGCTCTCAAGGAAGTCAGCCCTATAATTATAGTAGCACTATAAGAACAACTTAACTTAATATAAACAGCTCTAATATTAAATCAAGCTATAACCCCGTTAGTTATAGCCTCTTTAGTTCCTATAACCCCCCCCCCTACAGCCTATTACCTTCCCATACGGTGCTGACGCCTATAAACTATTAACTACCTCTACTACCTCTAACGCCTATAATCTAGCCTATAGCTATAGCTATAATACCTGGAATATAAATACCTACCCCTATAATACCCTAACTAGCTGTTGTATTTACACCCTAGTAAACTGCACCAACTGCTACCTAATAGTAAGCTGCACCTACCTCCACCTAGGATTAACTACTTACCCTCCTTACTTAACTCCTATAGATGTAGAATCAGTAATTATTACCTACGGTAACTGCCTCTACCCTCCCTCTAGTAACCGCTCCTATCCCACCTAGTGCCCTTCCTGTCCAGTATCTTTACCCTAGTACTGCCAATACTGACCCTGCTATGCACCTGCCTATGTATAGTAAAGAGGCAGCTACTATTGCTAAGATCTACACGGACGACCAAAAGTACGATGGAGTGAGTAATAGCTTTAACTTTAAGTTAACTATCTTCTATAATATTTGCAAGAGAGCTGGTCTACCTCCTAAAGGCTATATAACTGCATTCCTAACTATGCTAAAGGGACTTTCTTAGGATTACTACTATAATAGCAGCCTTTTAACTAGATTATTCACTGAGGTATATAACCACATGCGTTACTTCTTTAAAGGACTAGAGTACTATTAGAGAAACCTTACTAAATAGAACGCCACTAACTTCTAAGGAATTATTAATAAGAACCCTAATAAGCAAATCTACTAGAGTTTCTAACTACTCCTTAATAAGCTCTTAAAATATTGCTATGGATTACACCTAGAGTTTTATACAGACCTCTTCCTTATAAATAAGCTAGTCACCGCTTGCTAAGGAGTACTAGTATGCCGTATCGCCATTTTTAACCCTTCTAAAGACCTCTCCTAGTTGATTAGTAAGTTATAATCTTCTATAGTTATATAGGAGAAGGAACACCCTTCCTAGGCCCTAATAAGACTGTTTTAAGGAGCCTACTTTACGGATCGCATATACCGCCGTAATATCCGTAACAACTGTGACCGAACCCGCTCCTATAGACAAAACACTGTTAGATCCCTAAAGGCCAAGTGCTACGTTTGCCAAAAGGAGAGCTGCCGCTTATGGAAATATATAGAGGAGGAGCGGAACCGTTCTAGAAATAAGTATAAAAGACGTTTTAACAATAACAAGGGCCGCAACGGTAACTTTAAAGAACGCTTTAGACAATACACTATCTACTATAAAGGAGACGACAATAATAAGTGCAATAAGACTTTTAAAGCTCTTGTGCTAGATATAGACGCTAATAAAAACACTAATAATAACAACAGCGAGGAAGAATTAGAAGACCCTAACGGCTACTACCTTATATTATTTAGGACTCTTACTATAGATAAAGCAACCTCTACAAGCGTAGAACTAGCCAATAAGGCTTACGCTTACTTATTTATTGTAACCTCTATGGAACCTACTACGGAAACTGACCCGTTTAACTACAATATAATAACCGCTGCTTTACGCTATACTTCCACAGTATTTATGGGAATTATGATTAATACCAGTGTGTTAAAGAAGTTTATAGCCAGTTACGGACAATTCTAGGCACTATAGAACGCGGACTAATCTGTAAGACTTAATACCTTAACTAAAGGACAAGTTAACGTGTAGTTTAGTATTAGAATTGCTACCTCTATTAAAACTATAGATGTTGTTACCCCTATAGGCAAGATATAGTTTTATATTGTCTATATAGATACCCCCTTCTTACTCTGTTTAGCGGATATAGATAGACTCTAAATCTACTATAATAACCTTAGAAACGTTGTTATCACTCGCACCAAAAAAGTGCTAGTAGTGCAACGGTTTGGCCACCTATTTCTCCTATAGAGCTTATTACTATAGTTATATTTGTTTAAATCCTTTAACGCGAACCCCTGCTACTTAACAGATATAAAGCTACGGCGCCTATATCGCCGATTTAGATATCCCTTAGTTAAGAAATTGCAAAAGCTACTCTACTATACTAGCCATAAAACTGATAGAATGGCTATTAAGCAACTAACTAAGTTCTGCTACTACTATTAGAAGTTTAGTAAATTACTAGGCAGATTCCGCTTCACCCTATAAAACAATATTAATTTTAACTATAATATTATCGTTGACATTATATACATCAGCGGATTACCCCTCCTATATATTATTAATAAAGGAACGCGATTCTAAGCCAGTAGATAGCTATAAGACATTAGCGCTAAATATATATAGGACGTTTTACGGATATGCTGGATTAATATCTACCTAGGGCCACCAGACCTAATTACCTACAACGCTGGAAAGAACTTTGTTAGTAAGGAATTTAAGTAATACGCCACTATTATAGGAATTAGTATAAAGGGAGTACCGGTTAAAGCACATAACTCCATTAAAATGGTAGAGCGCTACTACAGTCTATTATAGCGAGCCTACTAGATTATTATAACTGAAATCCCCAATATTAATAAGGAGATGGGACTCTAAATGGCGTTTAAAGTAATTAACGATTTAGCTGGTCCTAAAGGACTAGTTCCTATACTTCTAGTCTTTAGAGCCTACCCCCAAATAGTTAAATCCAATGCACCATCCCCCACCGTTATATAACGCGCTGCTGTAATTAAAAAGGCTATAGTAGAGATATAGAAGCTACGAGCTAAACAACAGATCGCTAATATATTAAATATGCGAAACGGACCTAATGCTAATGCAATTTATAATCTCCCACTAAACTCACCCGTTTTGGTCTGGAGAGAAGGAAACACTAGCCAAAGCGGCCATTAGGATAGGCTATTTACCTTACTTACTGTTAAGGGTGAAATATGCACTATTAAGCTATTTAGCGGACCTACAGCCTTCCAATCTACGGTTGTAAAACCCTACCTTTAAGCAACTGAATCGCAGGAGCAAATTGTTGGACTAGAATCGCCACCTAAACCTCTACTTAGGTCAGCCCTTTCTGAGACTGTCTTAGAGAGACCTACTAAAGCTTAGCAACAACCCCTAAAATAAGGCAGAGGATGCCAGTGATCTAACTGGACTGGAGCGCCTCTAGAGCTCCACGTTGGATCCTTTCTTGCATTGGATTTGGAGCTATCGATTTTGAGGCTGGATTGGAGTGGATCTGACTCGTTTGGAGCTCCTAGAGCTCCAGTTCTATACCTAATTAGGAGAAAGGATAGGCCGCTAAGGAGTCAGTGCTTGGTGTTAAGGCTAAACAGAGCCAATCGGCGACGCTAGCGTTTAGCGTCGGTGAGCTCCTATCTTATAAGACGATTAATTTATAAGAATTAAGGACATCTACTCATCCTTTACTGTCGCTCCTGCATCTATACTTACTACTTTGGTGTTTTGTTCCCTCCCTTCCTCGCCTAATACTATAGCGGCCAATATTACGCGTTACCTCATGCACCACTCACCTCCTGTATCCGACGACTTTATCCTTGCTCTAAAATCGATCAATCCGGCTTATAATAAGGCAGTAGAGGTAGAGGAGTTTAAGCTATATAACAAGTACTATATTCAATGTAGCGCCTTAATAAGAGGACCAAAATATACGAAGCAGCGCACCTCGCATATATAGAAGTGGGGGGAGGATATTTAATTAAAGTCCGGTAGCGACGGTACAGCTTATTACTACTACTATCTTTATAAGCAAATATAGCGTAAGTAGGAGCTGCTTGTAGTGTTATCTAGAAGGACTACCGCTATAGACTACCTAGTAGAGGACCACCATATAAATAAGATAATGGGTATACTTAATACTTACCAAAAACCTAATAAATCTAACTAGCTAACAATTGATGAGTATCTAGAGGAGAGGTCGCTTAATAGAGCTTGTAACTTTAAGAGGTTTAAGCAGTTGCTTATTTAGTGGATTGTTTGCTGCCATATCGCCTTCTTCTAATTTAAAAATGTCTACTTCCGCAAGCTACTATATTTTATCTACCCCGGGCCTAAAAAGTTCCTACTAAAGGTAGCAAATATAATACGATTGTGGGTTATAAACAAATAGGAGCAATGGAAGGAGTTGCTAAGGAAAGAGCTAAAGGCCGCTTATAGCGCTATATTAATATCCTTTGACCTATAGACCTCACCAAACGGCCATGCGATTCTTAGTGTTGTCGCCCATTTTATAAATAAGGACGGCAAGCATCGCCATGTAGTATTAGGCCTTTGTAAGGTTGTCAGTAAATATACTGGTAAGAATATAGCAGCTGTTCTGGTCGCTTTATTTAGGGACTATAGAATCGCAGGCAATATTGGGTTCTTTATGGCCGATAACACTAAGTTAAATAACACCTGCATTAATGCAGTTCTTTAAGCCCTATATCCAAAAATATTAGCAAAGAAATGAAAAGCATGTTAACTTTGCTGTTTTGGCCATATAACAAACCTCTGTATATAGGCCTTTATTGTTAGAACAGACGCTGATAAAATCTATAAAGAAATAGCAGCTGCATACCGCGATTAGAATTACGGCAAGGTTTAAGAGCTTTGGAAGAAGTAGGGACTAGTTGGTTTACTTTAAAATCTTATCCAGTATATTCGTATGACCCCCCAGCGTTATGGTTTCTTTAGGAGGATTTAAATAGGAGGTCCTTTATTAGAATTTAACAACCTAGAGGTACGTAATAGAGCTATAGTGTTGAGATTTGCTACCCAGCAGAATGTCAGGCGAGTCTCTAATTGGCTATAGCTTTGGATTTTATATCTACTGCCCTTAACGGTCGCAATCTGAGCCTTACAGTCGCAATATTTGAACTTATAATACTACCCATAAAAGCAATACTAACAATTCACTAGCTTATCTAAAATAACTAAACGCGATGGAACTCACTCTTCTTAGCTATCTTATAATTTTTAAACTATAGAGAACGAATTACTATGTTCTATAAGACTTATAAACCTAGCGATAAAGCTAAAGCGCTTACTAGAGACGACCTCCTCTAGCTAAAGCACTGGCTCTAGCTTAAACACCTTTATAACCACCTTAAGACATTCTACAAGGCTATAATTATAGTAGAGGGCAATTAAATAAGTCTTACTGACTACTTTTAAACACTAGATTGGCTTCTTAAGGAGCTCTTATTAACTAAGCAGAAGTTTCTTAAGCTCTCTACTTAATTACTTTAAAAATGGAAGAAGGCCGACGCTTAAGCTTATTAATACTTAGCGGACTATTTAGAAGCAGTATAGGAGAAGGGAAATAAGTACTACAATAAGGCTAATGATATAGCAGCGTACTACGTAGCAATCGTTCTTAATCCGACGCTTAAGATGCAGTGGTTTAAGGACTATTAGAGGCCACATTCTATTAAGAAGGATTGGATTAATAGCGTTAAGCAGAAGATTAAGGAGCTCTGGCTTAATTATAAAGGCTAGTATTTATCTATCCAATCGTCCTTACCAGATTTAGCACCGGTTTAGCAACCTCAGTAAGCAAAGATCTATACCTTTACTCGAAATCACAAGCGCCTAAAAACGGTTTATTGAAACAATGAGGCTGCTACGCCTCCTCTAATTAATCGCTTTGATGAGTATCTATATACAAATAAGCTTGAGCTTGAAAAGCATAAACACTTTAACCTTATATAGTACTGGCAGGACCGCTATACAAGCTAGCCTAATCTTGCTCGCTTCGCCCTTAATATCCTTGCGGTGCCTCCTATAAGTGACGAATATGAATGACTGTTTAGTAGCTACAAGATCCTCCTTAAGGCTCGACGCTCTTGGCTATAGATGGATATAATTAAGGCAAATAAGGGTCTTTGGCATAGATATAGACCTCCACCAAAGGATACATTTAATAATAAGGATATTGGCGAAGTAGAGGGAAAGCCGCGGCCACCAAAGCTCTTACCTAAAGAGGAGGCTAAGGCTCGGCTTGCTGCTGCGGTTGCTGCGGAGGCTGCTGCTTAGGTGGATGACGAGGATAAGGAGGCTTTGGCCGAAGAACTCGCTAAAGAGGCTGCTTTAGAGGGCGACGATGAGGCTGGCGATGAGGAGGACCTTTCTGCTGCTGATATATAATATAGGTGATTTTTGGTAAGTTCGGCTACCCTATTGACGACCTAGAAGCATGCTAAGACTTACTATTTATAGTATATACTGCTTATGTAACTGCATTGGATTTATCCTGGAGCTCTAGGAGCCAAACCCTATCTTCTATAGAGTGGAGTGGATTCAAATTAAAATCCAGTCCAGTTCAGTCCAATGAGATCACTGGAGGATGCCCTCGCAAATACCCTCTACTTATGGCTATAACTGATATTACCATCTACTTATAGGATGACAGTCAATTTAGTACCCAATTTAGCGCCTTTTAATAGAAGGAGCTTACTAGTCTACTTAAGAAGGGAGTTTTTGAGATTGTAAGACTTACGGATATACTATAAGGCGTATAACTCTTTAACTCGCGATTTATTAATAAGATTAAGAATAAGGGAACTAATAAAGCCTTTAAGAAATCCTAACTAGTTATATAAGCTTATAACGACTTAGAAAAGGAACTGGTTCTTACCTAATTACTAACCATTTAATAAGTTAGCTAATAACTAATTCTCTATATTGCCGCCATAAAGCTTCTATAGGTACAACTTTACCTCCAAGATATTTTATAGGCCTATATACAATTAACCACTACACTAAATCGAGAGTTCTATGTACAACCTCCGCATGAGCTAATTAAGTAACTTGGGATTAATAAGGCCTCCGTTCTAAAGGTTGTAAAACCACTCTACAGAGTACCGGAAGCTGGTAACCACTAGTTTAAGATATATTACTCGCATTATATCTAATAGTTGTACATGGACTAGTCTATATATAACCCCTACCTCCTATAGAGTAACGAACCCTTTAGTATTATAGGCCTATAAACCAACAATACTCTATTCCTGGCAGATAAGACCTTTATAAATACAGAGCAAAACGAGCTGCATAAGGCCAAGTTTATGGCTAAGGAACGGGAATAACTTACCATTAATACGCCTATTAAGTTTAACAGTGGAGTTATTTAGCTACTAACTGACGGGAGCATTACGTTTACTTAGGAACGACAATGTATAAACCTTAGTACAATTAGCACTAAGCTTGCCACAAGTATAGGATTAAGAGGAGCTATAAGAACCTTAACTCTAAAGGACTAGTATCGGGAATATATCACGTGTTGCCGCGGCACTAGCGTGGCGAGGAGCCTTAAGCTCCTCGCCCTTCCTTATTATAAGAATCATCAAGCTTTTAACTAACATTACTGTAACCTACTCGAGTAGCCGTTATTGGTAAGTCACCCTGTGTGACTAATACTGATTAGTGGTTGAATACACAGTCAACTATAGAGCAGCTAGGTTTTTGAACAGAAGAGACAGTCTCGTGCAGGGGTGCTATATGCGCTTATATGGAATGGATCCCAGCGATACTGTGCTACCTTAGACTTGCGGAAAACTAGTAATAGAAGTATTACTAAGTACTAGGAGATACCAAGTTACGTCTATTATGCAGAACAACCACGTTTATGAAGATTTGGTTGAGTACTTTAGGTTAGAAGTGTTACTAAACCTAGGGTCCTAAGTTAACGTCCAAAACGCGTTAAAACAACCATCTTAATACATTTGGTGTACCTTCGCAGATTATAGGATTACGATTACTACCTAACTATACGTTAAACAACCTTTATTTCCCTTAATTTTTATTAAAACGCGTTAAATAATCTTTAATAACAGCTATTATGGCGTTAACCTACCCGAAGAAGTATAAGGACGATATTAACCTAGAGATATAGAAAACCGCCATAATTAATCCTAAAGATATTAATTAATAAGACTTAAACGGATTCTTATTACACCGTATAGTATACTATAAAGACAGCGAATATAACGACACCATGCTATGGTACTATATGAAGGAGGACTTTGTTAAATAGATAAAGGAAACATAGGCTCCTATAAATAAGGATATTATATAGGACTTCTGTAACTTCCTATAGGAGAATAGAGTGTTCGTACCTATAGATGGGGGTGCTATTAGAGATAACATTTAGGAGCAAGTTATTAACGTAAAAGAAGAGCACGAATGGACTCTATAAGAGATTAAGCACTAACTACGCACTATAAGGAAGCTTAATTCACAATGGAATCTAAGTAATATACTATTAGAGATACTTCTACCTCCGTCTTTAACTCCCCTATATTAACCAATTTAACCCACAACTTCGACTACTACCCTTTAATAAGTATAAGATCCCCCTACTTTGCGATCTAATAGCCTTTGGACCCTACTAACTAGACCTACATCCCTACTGTAGCCTATAATACAACTCCCACCTCCTCCATCTTAATCTTAAATTGGAGGCAGTTTAAAATTGCTTACAGAGCTTGCGAAGCTCTATTTAGATCAGGAGAAGAAGTTTAGTAGGGAATTATATAATGTTCTTAATTCAAAACTACGTATCTTCTATAACTATTACTAGAAGGTAGGAATAGAGTCTAATAAATACCATAACACCTATTCCGTTATGCTTAAGGGCCGAGCTAGTACCTTCTATTATAATTGTTTAGTAGGAAAAGGATACGATTTTAACCGCATAATATATAAGTTAAGATGCTACTTTAAAACAGAAGAGAACAAGCAGCAGTATATATTAGAATGGAGAGAGACTACCTTTTTAAGGATTATTACTATAAACCTAGGTGTCCCTTGGCTTGATTATCTTTAAAAGCTCTTTAATTAACTTTAGATAATTTAGTGTAGTTTATCCAAATTATATTAAGAGGATTTTAGCCTACGTAATTAAGTTATTAGCGCATGCTAAGGCATTAAAGAATGTAACCTTGCTCTCTTTAATCCTGCAAATACTTATAAAGGAGTGTGTGCTTAATTAAGATCTTCTATTGGCACCGCTCTACGCTTTTAAGAAGTATAGTAATTTAACGCCTAACTCTAACCTACTTTAATTAACCCGCCTAACTAATATAATCACAACTGGACTGATTGAACATATAGTAGCCGTGGTAGGTAATACGGTAGAGGGTATAATTAACGACCATAAGGCAAAGGTAAAGGTCCTTATAGAGGTTTATTCCAAAGTAATTACTAGAAGAAGTGCTATATTTGTAAGAAACCAAATTGCTAGTTAACTAGGCATTCTCTTAATAAGCGAAAGGAGGCATATAATAAGTTTCGCCAGAGTGTAAGAAACGTTAAAAATTATAAGGTTACTATAGCCTACTTCTAAAGCTTTCTGGTTTAATATGAAGGCATAAAGGATCTTAAGGGTGAGGCTAATAAGGCCGAACAGCTTCTTATAGATATGGAAATTAAGGACTACTCTCCCGACCAATACTTTACTAAGTATGGTAAGGTAAATGGTATATAAACCGTTGCTATTCTTAATGACTAATCCACGCTCTATGCTATTATGAAGTTAGACATCTTTAATAAGCTAAAGAAGAGTTCTATATTCTCCTTTAATAATAGATACTCGGCGAACGTCTTCTATAGTATTATACTAGATACTAGAGCCGTAGGAGTATCTATAGTAGGAGAACCTTAAGTTTAAGCTCTTTAGCAGCTTAATAGCTCTGTTTAGATCAACTAATTAACGGCAGGCCAATATACAATTTGTTTTAGCAAGGGTACTATAATCTCTCTTAGCACAATTAGGGTTAAAACCCCCTTAGGGTATATTACTTTCCACATTATTCCCGCGAACACCCCGTTTCTATTTTGCATTAGAGATATAGATAAATTAGGCGTTAAACTTAATAACCTTAAGAATATGCTCGTTTAGGGAGATAATCGGGTGCCTGTTGTGCGCAAATAGGGTTACCCCTGGTTGCTCCTTTATTAACTAGAAAAGAGCGTTGCCTAGAGCCACTTAACTAAGTTAGAGCTACGTTAAATACACCATCGTTTTAGCCACCTATCTGTTTACCGATTGCTTAGGGTTCTTTAGCGAGTAGGCTATAAAGTTGAGGTTAAGGCAATTAAGCATCTTATAAAGTACTGCTATTACTGCTAAATAAACTAAAAGTCCCCTGGCCGATTCAAGTTTACCCTTAAAGATAACTATAACTTTAACTTCTGTATTATTGTTAACGTTATATATCTTAGCGGCAAGCTAGTACTCTAAGTTGTTAACTTCTTAACCTCCTTCCAAGCCGCACGTTTCTTAAAGGATATATTAGCTAGAAACGCATAGGATACCCTTTAATTATACTAGATTAATATCTATTAAGGACCCCCTAACCAAATCGTCTATAACGCAGGAAAGAACTTCTTATTTATAAAGTTTCGACAATAAATAAAGGCAATGGCAATTAAGGTTAAGGAAGTCCCTATTAAGGCATATAATAGTATTAGAAAAGTGGAGCGATATTACGCGCTATTATGCCGCGTATATAAGATTATCTCTTTAAAACTAGAGGATGCTAGCAAAGAACTTACCTTATAAATAGCTGTTAAAGCTGTTAACAATTCCGCTGGCCTAGATAGACTTATACCCATATTACTAGTCTTTAGCGCCTACCCTTAAATAACTAACAATTCTCCACCATCTCCCTCTATTATATAATGGGCTAAGGCTATTTATAAAGTAATAAAGGAGGTCCAATGTCTCTACGCTATACGCCAGGTTAACGACGTATTAGGAATAAGAAATGGCCTAAATACCTTAACTATACTTAATCTGCCACTCCAGTCTAAGGTACGCATATAGCGTAAAAAGGGAGGATAGTTAGGCCTACATTAACTTATTACAATTAATGGTTAAACTTATACTATTTAGATGCCTTATAGACCCACTTAATTCCGTTTAACTGTTATTAAGCCTTACTACAAAGATAACAGTTCTAAGCCTTTGCAGAATGCCCTAAAAGATGCCCTAAAGGAGAACCACGATAAACGTGCTCTAAAAGGCGACTACGATTTTAATACAATTGTAGTAGATATGCCGTAACTATGACGCGGTAGAGGTCGCCTAAAGGGATTACGAAATTGCCAACACCTTATTAATTTTAAAGAGCAATTTATTACCGCCATTAAGAATAGAGTTAAGTTATTAATAGCCTTTATAACAGCTAAGGAGAAGGCTGACTTTAAGCTCATAAAATAACTCTAAAAGGAAGGTTATATTATAACCCCTAAAGTTCCTTTCTAAGCTTCTAATAAGCAGGAAATTAATAGTCTTATTATAAAAGGAGTTTTTAAATTCGAGAAGTATAACCCTACTAAGTTTAATAGAGTTCGCATCTTTAAGTTAAGAATAGTTAATAAGATTAAGGGTAAAGCTACTAACGCCCCATTTAAGAAATTAAGGCTTATTATCTAAGGTTACAATAATAATAGCAAGGAGATAATTCTTATATAATCTCCTATAATTTAACAAGCTAGTTAGTGAGTTATTATTACGCTAGCTCCCTCCTTAATAAAGAATAGAATAGCGGTCTATTTATAAGATATTACTTAGGCCTACACCTAATTAGAGACGCACCTTTAGCGCTTAATATTGGCATACCTTCTAGAGTAAATTCGCCACCAATATCCCAAAGATACAATTATGGTTGTGCTTAAGCCATTATATGGAATTGCAGAGGCAGGAACCTATTAGTGGGCTATTTATAGCAAGTACCACAAAGAGAAGCTTTTAATAACTACTTCTATATTTAATCCCTGCTTCCTTATAACAACTACAGGAACTCTATTTGGAATTATCGGCATATAAACTAATAATATAATTATCTTAGGAGACGACCAATTCTCAGCTCTTAAAGAAGATAAGTTAGTAAAGGCAAATCTTATAGTAAAGCTAAAGAAAAAGCTTAACTTAAAAACACTATTACTCTTTAATAGATGCATCCTCTCCCTAAACAAGGATTCTATTGCTTTGCGCCAGAAGGGTTAAGGCAAGAAGATTAATGTTATTAATGTTAATTCTCTAAAGCAAGGATACGTGGAGCAACGCGCTTATAGAGTTTATATTACTTCTATCTGTTAACCCAAGGCTTTATTTAATCTCTCTATTGCCGCTTAACACCAGGAACTAACTAAGGATAACGTTCTTACCCTAAATAAGCGTCTTTTCTAGCAAATAAACTATCTTGATTAGGGATTACTTTATATACCTATTAATCTTCCTACCGCTAAGCTCTTTGTATTTGTTAATAGATTATTTATAAATAATAAAGATTTTAGCTCCTAGCTAGGATATAAAATTATTATTACAAACAAATCTACTAGAGAGAATGACTTTATAATCTATAGCAATCTTATCTACTAGAGCTTAACTAAGAGTAAGCGTATTACTTAAAGCGTTCTAGCATTAGAGATATATGGAATGGTTAGCGGAGTTAATATAATAATTGCAATTGGAACTACCCTAAAAATAATTATAGATTAACTTGAACTTCCTATTATCCCTATAATCGTGTGTACCGACTTATATTCCCTCTATAAGTGTTTAGTCAAGCTTGGTACCACAAAGAAAAAGCGCCTTATAATTAATATTATAGCACTTTAGCAATCCTACGAGCGGTAAGAACTCTTTGAAATTTAATAGATTAATGGCCAAGACAACCCAGTAAATGTAATAATAAAGGCAAACCCAAACAAGGCTCTAGAAACATTTGTTAACACAAACACTCTATATATACAAGTTAAAGGTTGGGTTAAAAGGGAGTAAGAGCGAGACTTTATAACAATGCTAGAGCATACTACCTGCGATATTCTACGGACCCTGACTTCTAACAACCAATTAGGATTTTATATCCCCAGGATAGAAAATTGCTATTGGTTCGCTTACCACTAGCGTCTTGGCGGCCCTCGCGATATGTCTTCCTACCACTTCCTAATAATTCTTTTTCGGTTTAAAGGCATTTGTGTAAGCCGTTACATATTACAATAGCAATAGTGAGTAAGGAGGATTAATATTTGTTATGCTAGTCAAGCGGTATATATATATAGGTGGCAACCATAAAAGAAGAATTGCTAGTGTTGGGAATATATCACATGTCGCCGCGGCACTAGCGTGGCGAGGAGCCTTAAGCTCCTCACCTTTCCTCATCACAAGAATCATTAAGCTTTTAACCAACATCACTATAACCTACTCGAGTAGCCGTTATTGGTGAGTTACCCTGTGTGACCAACAACTAGTATATTGCTTAACGTGCTAAAGGTGCATATATCGCTTTAATATACCAGCTAGAGGCCTTATTTAATTTATTCTTTACCGCCTAGGTAATTAACCCCAATAAGGAAGACATAAAATAGTTAAATAAGCGTCTAAACTGGCAAATTAAGAACGCTAATAGAGGTCTTAAGTTTATTAAGTTAGATATCAAAACCTTATAGCTACTAGTATTTATGGATGCGTTATTTACTAATAACAAGGACCTCTCTTTATAGATTGGCTATATCCTTGTACTAGCTAATGCTACAAAGAAGGCCAATATTGTCTATTGGAGCTTAGTTAAGTGTAAAAGAGTTACTTAAAGCGTACTAGCTTCTAAACTCTACGGCATAGCCTACGGCTTTAACATTAGCGTTGCGATTAAGTCTATAGTAGATAAGATCCTACAAATTAACCTTTTACTTGTGCTTTATACTAACTCTAAGTCCTTATATAACTGTCTAGTACGACTCAGAACCACCTAAGAAAAACGCCTAATAATTAATATAATATGCCTCCGGCAAGCCTACGAACGGAGACAGATTACGGAGGTGAAATGGATTAATAGAGAGGCCAACCCTACTAACGCCATAATAAAGGGAAAACCCTACGCAGCTCTTTAATAGCTTATTAATACAAACCGAATCGACCTATAAGTTATAGGATGGGTTGAACAAACAAACTTAGATTTAGCTTAGTGTTAGGTAACTAATTATAATAGTACGGACCCTGAATTTAACCAACTAATTAGGATTTTCTATGCCTAGCATGGAAAATCGCTATTGGCTTGCTTACTACTAGCGCCTTAGCGGCCCTCGCGATATATTAACCTGCTACCCCTAATAACTCTTCTTCTTCTTCTCTTCCTTAGCGTAGTATCTTCGTAATACAGTATTTTACAGGCTTTGGTTTAGAGACATTTATACAAGCCGTAATACGGGTTATGTAATTACGGACCTGTAAAAGGAGCGTGGAAGCTATTACGTATACGCTACAAATAGTCTAGAAGTAAACTTAACTTTAAAGTATAGATTAGCCTTCTTTTTAGAGTTGCTCTAGTGTCGGAATGTTAGTCATGTGACGTGGTCACGAGACCATAAAGCGAGGCTAGCTAACCTGACCTTGGAGCAACCCCTTACTTCTAGACATCAAAATAACTACTAACTTCAACACCGCATACGTATCGCAATACAGTGATATTCGTGTACGTTGATAAAGCGAGTATACCGACAAGGAGTTTAACCAGTACTAAACATAGTAGTATGGCTAGTTAGTATAGTAGAAGCTAGGGTTTTAGAATTAAAATTAATTATAAATTCTATATTCTTCTAATTGTTTTCCTTTGCTTCCTAATCTCTTTTTTAAATCTAATCAACGGCGCGCTTAATCTAAGGTGTAGATAAAATCGTTTTATCTACCTTCTTCTAGATATCTGCCCTTAGTCTCCATCCTTAAGGGCGCTTATACTTAATAATATAGTAGCAGTTACTAAATCAATATATAAGGCCGCATATGCATTCCTTATGCCATCTTAAATTTAAATTAGAATTGCTGTTAGAATTGGAATTGCTATTAGAGTCTAAATTAGAATTAAAATTAGAATTTGCATTGCCTTAAAGAGTTGCAAATGCGGAGTTATTGGCAGTCAAGGTAGAGGATGCAATTTACTATATACAGTAGTGCTCCTTAAATTCCTCAATCAGATTAATAATAGATGGTATATCTTTACCTTTATATTCTTTTCTAATTAGGTCTACTTCTAACGCTCCTATAAAACTAGAAGAGATAGGTTTAATGGCTTAAACAAAATTATAGTGGGGTCTAAATCCCTAGACATCTAGTAGCTCTAATTATTCTACCAGCTTATAAACGTTCCTCTAGTTATTTAGCCATTAATTAATACTTTGCTTTTTATTATAGGCTTTTAGTGCCGTATATTAATTAAGGATGTTATACTTTTGACCTAATATAGTTAGGGCTAGTATTTTCTTAAGTGTTTAAAGCCGTTTATATACTGTGTTAAGGCCATTAATAAGTGGAAGGTAGGCTGCTAATATTAATCGAACAATATAGTTACTAACATCGCTTATAGCCTGCTCTTTCTTCTAATATATATATAGGTCGTCCTTATACTCTGCGTAAATTTAATTATATACAGTAAGCTAGGTTTAATCTAGCTGTGCTATTAATATAGCTGCAGGAAGTACGTTTATAGGTATAGGTTATTTTAGAGGTTCTAGCTTTAGAAGCTTATCTTTTATCTTAAATGGGTTAATGTACTGCTATACCTTATTAGTTTTAGCAGTATCTTAAATAATAAAGAACTATTAAAGCCAATTAAATGGCTAGTTGAGGATAAGGTTGATTTTAGATAAAGACTCATTTATATTAGTCGTTATCTTTAGAATTTTAACAGGTTAGGTAGGGTCTAGGTTAGCATCTTAGCGAAACCTTATTTTAACAATTTAATTCGCTAGTTCATTCTAGTACGTTCATCAGTTAGGTTTAATCATCTGTTTATTTAGTAGGTAAAGAAGTTCAAGACACTTGCAAAGGTAGTATTTAATTAATTAGCAGGTGGTGCAATCCAGGGTCATAACTGTAAGCTTTACAGTGTGAAGAATTAAGTAAGCGACTTAATTATAAATCTATAGAAATTAGGTGTAATATATACATAAGATTGGGTACAGGCAACAGAGACGGGTAGTAAGAAATACGAGATATACGAGGGTAGTGCTAACGCTGTCTTAGAGCCTTCTAGGCTATAATCTTGTAGTTCGGTACAGTACTGGTAGTCTGTTACAGATAGCCTACATAGATTTAATCAATACATTACCATCAACTAAAAGACTAAGCGCAATTATAGTAATAATATTTTAAGCACAGAAGAGGCTACTATTAATACTAAAGAAGTTATAGAAATTTAAAGAGTCCCTCCGGCTACCTGGCGCCCTTAGTGGTAAGGGAAGCTATTAAAGACACTTAAGGGCTTTAAATTATAGCTAGTCTTATAGAGCAACTCTTAAAGATTATTATACCTAAGTTTGACTTAATAAACTTAATTTTATAAGTTTGTATAACCTCAATTTGACCATTGATTTTAGTTCTCAGAAGTGTGCAAGATATGGCCCAAACTTCTATCCCTTAACCCGTTAAAATTCGTCCAACGATTATCAACCAATTAAAGTATCTGGATTAGCAAAAGACACCCAATGAAATCTAGTCGCGAACTTAAGCGACTATATTCCATTGGGTGTCTTTTGCTAATCCAGATACTTTAATTGGTTGATAATCGTTGGACGAATTTTAACGGGTTAAGGGATAGAATACGAATTTATTAAGTTGCAAATGGCTTCTATTTCTACTAGCTACGTGATCAAGACTTACATTTCGCAAGAACGGGCTTCTTGGCCTGTTGAGGCTAGTGTGCTCTAATTCCCAAATCGATATTAAAGGCGATACAGCTAAGGTGCACAGCAGAGCGCCCGCTGAGTCGCTGAGCGGCACGTGACTCTAACAACCCCCCCGCTAATTGAGCCGCTGACGCGCGCGTCATTAGGCCAGCCATATGCCCCTGTATTTACCCTATGCGGTAAGGCCACTCATCTGCTCGCTAAGCAGCCAGTAGGTATACTTTCTCTGCCTCTTCTACAATAGTCAACGTCTGCGTGTATAAAAAAAATAGAAAAGCCCCCCTCCCAGGGGGCCGCTTCTTTAGCAGCGTTCTATTTTAAAAATGGTGTTAATTAGTCGCGTGGAGATTAACGTCGCGAATAATGCCAAATTACAAATGCGTGCTAGGATTTAGGAAGTGTTCGGTTCGGGGTTCAGAAGCGATCTGGAGCCTTCAGATCAGAATCGATCTGGAGCTCTAATCTGATCTGGAGGCGGGTGTTTGGTGTATCTGGCGACTTTTCAATCTGAAGCTCCTTCAGATCGGCAAGCGGGTCAAATTCGCACGCCATACCGTATATAGTAGTTGAACTAAAGCTCTTGGCGTCAGATCAATAAGGAGCCCTCAGTTTCAGTTCCAGATTCCAGATTGAATCTGGAGCTCTGCTCGTGCATGCGCCTAATCGTCCACCCTACCCAGTATGCCCCCACCACCCCTCCCACCGACTATATTGCTGCAGTAGCTGCAGGCCCTATGCGACGTCTGGGTGAGTGGTGATTAATGTGCAGAGACTTCGCTAATTCTACTTCTCATCTCGCTAACCGAACACTCGGCTTCAGATCAGATCGAGTACGACTACTGTACAAGGGGGCTACCTGAGCGGGCCATTAGCGCTCCCTGCTAGCGTTGGCGTGGTTTTAGCCATATCGCGTATGGCTCATGAGTAGTAATCTTTAAATTACAAAGGTAAAGAAGCTGCCAGAATACGTAGGCAATATACTGCAGATGGAGGCCTTACAAAATACTGAATAAGCACCTGTCTTAATGTGGCAATGTAGCGATATAAGCACTAGCAGGAGACGCTTGCAGGGAGCGCTGATGGCCCGCTCATGTTACCCCCTTGTACCAGATCAAGCGTCGCTAAATATGTACTAGTTGATGTCGGTGAAAGCACGGAGCAACCTCAGATTGAAAAAACCTCAGATTGCAAGCGAACACTCCCTTATTTCCGCACCGCTGGATAGCGCCGAAAAAGGTCCGCCCCGTAACTGAGTTCGACATTTTATTTGTGACAGTTTTTACAGATGCATAATTAAAGGAAATGAACCTGCGTTGCTTAGCCTTTGAGCTCTTGGGAAAGTTTGGTTGCGCTCTGGTTAAACTAACATGTTGGTAGTCGACTTTTCGATCTTTTAAGTCTTGCAGCTTATTTCACTTCTGCGGTCCTTACTTTGCGCTTCGGTTCAATTTGTCTGCCCCTATTCGGCTGCCATTCCTCCGATGGATTTCGAGAGTGCGATCATCGGATATCTATCTGCTTCATTTCCAATTCTTCCTGGCTTCCAACATGCCTACCAAAATTCCGACAGCACTACTCGCATTTTTTAGCATTACTTCATCAGCGACACTTACCTGGATATCATGCGGCACGGGACTCGACTGTGCGACCCTCTCAGTCCCGCTTGAATATGCTGCCTCTAGCGGGCAAGGTGGGACTGCGACCATTCCACTCGCGCGCTACAAAGCCACCGTTTCCTCTGGAGAGCGCAAGGGCTCTCTTCTCGTCAATCCCGGCGGACCCGGTGCGTCTGGCAAATCTTTCGTGCTGAGTGGTGCGGGAGAGTCCATCTCCGCGTTGACGGGCGGCTTCTACGACATCATCGGTTGGGACCCACGGGGCATTGGCGAAGCAGAGCCGCGCTTGGTGTGTTTCGATACCGTTGGGGAGGAGTACGACTTTGAGACCGAGCTGCTGGTAGCAGCTGATACATCCCTGGGCGAGCTGCGCAACGCGTCCTCCAGCGCAGTGGTCAGCGCAAGCTTGAAAGATCTCGATGCCTTGTATAGGATATTTGCGGATGCGTGCATCGCTAAAAATCCGTCGGCGCTTTTCACATCGACGGCAGCGTATGTAGTGCGCGACATGGCGGCTATCGTGGACGAACTTGACGGCACTGACAAGCCCCTGAACTACTGGGGCTTTTCGTACGGCACCATTTTTGGCGTCGAGTTCATCCAGACGTTCCCCGGGCGTGTCGGACGAATTGTGCTGGACGGCGTTTTCGATGCCGCGGCTAATGCGAAGACGTATGACGTGCAACTTCCCAATGACCAGATCTCGATCAACGATGCTATCCACGACTTCGCCGCGCTCTGCATAGCTGCAGGTTCTGAAGGCTGCGCTTTGGCCGCAAACGCAACATCTGCCAGTCACCTCGTCGACCGGATATACAAGCTGCACGAAGCTGTCTTCCAAAACCCGGTCAAGGTCTCTTCGAGCTCCTCCATCACAGTCGGTATTCTAAGCGCCCTGCTCTGGACCTTCTTCCTCGTTCCAACGACCTGGCCACTCATCGCCTCCGCTATCGCAAGCTTGGAGGATCGTGATCCCAGCACCTTCGCCGCCATCATGTCCGCCAGCGCCGCCTCGGAACCAAGCGATCGCAGTGCGGCTGCCCAGGGGTCCCGTATCCTCGCATTCCCCCCGCTGCAGTGCATGGACAACGCGCCCTCCACGCAGCTTTCACTGTCTTACATCACCTCGGCCTTCGAGCATATCTCGCTGAACCAGAACACGCCTTGGTTGAATGCCGATCTGGGGCCCATCCTCTTCTGCCGGCACGGCCCGACGACTCGCGCTCAGATTCCCAACATTGGTGCCGCGAGCCTCTCGGACGCGGACTTGATCCTAGCTGCGCAGAAGACACCCATACTGATTATCAACAACAAGCACGATACGAACACGCCGCTTGCGTCAGCACGGCGGCTGCGCACCGCGCTGCCCAACTCGTCGAAGCTGGTGATTCGGGAGGGCCCGGGGCACACGACTGTCAGCATTGCCTCGCTGGGAATAGCGAAAGCCGTGAAGGCTTATTTCGTGGACGGAGAGATGCCGCAGACTGATGGAGCGGCGCATGATGTTAGCCAGTTGGTATTTGACAAGTCGATCCCGGACAATACGACGACACCTGATCCAGTGTTTAATGGGACTTATACGGCGGAGGAGACGGTCTTGCTACAGGCGACGTATGGAGTGCTGCTATCTTTCTTGGCGATTGCGTAGGACGTGCAAGGGGGCTTGGGTGTCGTTGATGCGACCTATTTGTACTAGTCCCAAGCTAGTGTCTTGGGAGTGCTCGAGACAAAATGGGACGTTTTAGGGCCCAACGATGTAATTGGACTGGATCTATTTGGACTGGACCGGATATCCAATAGATATTTCCTATCCAGATAGAGATTTAAAGCTGTGCTTACCCTGGGTTTAGAGAGTCTATTTTCCACAAGATTCGTCCTAATTGCCTCCATTACCGCTATCCCTTAGGGTAGCGTCCTACGAGAGTTGGACCGTGCGCGAACACCAGAATTAAAAATACATGTATGGTCACGGAGCCTTGATCCCATTGATTCTATTGGCTGGCTCTTATCGATAACCGTAGGACTAAATCTACCAGCCGAAGGGATATCCGGCGGGTTGGGGGAGAGGGGCTTATTGGGACCACATTTCTCTTCTATAAGACAGTTATGGCCTCTTAAACGTCAAATAGGTGCGGATTTTTGAAAAATCAATTCGACGATGGAGAATTCAAAGTACCCCAGATAGACAATTGCCGAGCACCCTCATATGCCCTTGACCATGCGGACTGCCACCTGAATAGGACGAGACTGAGTTACTAAGCGTAATGAAAAAGCAGCAAAAGTCTGAAGCAAAGGGATCCGCTCTGCGGCTCTCGTAGATTTCTGGGCTCATGTGTCGACGAATCTCATTACCGAGCTAAATACACGTTCGAGAATTTGCTGATACCTCTTGACTCTGCTTGTTGATATCAAAGTTGGTAGCCAAAAGCGTCCTACTCCTTGGTTTGTCGCGTTCTCTTTGTGCGGGGAGAGATCAGTCGGAAGAGTAGGCCACTCACTACATTGCAAGATACACCTCCAACGCCAGAACGCCATTCTCCCTACATCTCCACCTCAATCACCTTACCACCCAAATCTCCCCATCACGCAATCGATGCACTTTCCAAATCCTTCTCTTCCCCCTTCCCTTCCTTCCCCCTTCGACTCCACCACTCCCAGATCCACCACGCCAGCAGCGTCCCTAGCGTTAAGGGGACTGTAAGCGCGAGATAGATCCAAAGGCTGGGTTTTGCTGATACCTCTAACAAGCCCTTATGGTTTAAGCTTAGGACCTGGACGTAGTCCATGCCTAGGAATGTCTGAAGTTCCAACACATCGTCGGTCAGCTTGAGACGGGTAGAAGGGATATAGGAAGCAAGGGAAGGGGAAAGGGGAAGCTGGAAGGGGATAGAGGACAGGGGAGAAGGCTTACGGCGACGAATGTGGCGGGAAGGTAGATCAGTGTTACAAGCGCTATCGCCTTTACGGTTCTTGCTTCGCGGATCGATTGGAGGGTTAGATGGCGCATATTGTCGGATTCAAGGGCGGCATGGTGGGAAGAGCGCAGAGCGATGCAGTCGCGGATCTATACAAACGTCAAAGGTCATTCGCACTACAGAATCGGAGTTAGGAAAATTTGAGGTTCAGGAGCGTACCGCTTCAGTAATCCGATCAAGTCGGGCCCGAATCAGACCCAAATGGTTAATAAAGGAGTTTAATTCCAGCATTACATCGTCGATTGTGATTTCCAGGAGTTCATACTGCTCGACAAAACCACCGTTTTCGAGAGTTTTTTGCTTTTCGGCTTCTTTGGAAAGTGATTCAAGGATGCGGATATTGTCTTTAAGAACATGAGTTGCTCGAGTCAGCAAGTCGTGGTACCTTTGCGTCAGCTGGAGCGTTTTGAAGTTCGCTTCACCGAGAGTCTGGGAGAAGGGGTTCGTGAAGGTGGAGGATTTGTCCTTAACCATGTTAGTTTTCGTCCTCCATCGGACGTCGACCAGGGGAAGAGCATACTATCTTCCACACAGCCAAATCGAGAAACTTCGCATACTCTGCCCAGTTCGACAGTAGGGAGCTGACAAGAAGTAGTGGCAGATTAGTCCAATGATGCACATGTCCACCATTTCCATAAAACTCCTCCTGAATCCGTCTCTTAAGCGTACTCGATGCCCGGAATAATACCACAGATTCCCGATTGAGCGATTGATCAAACTTCTGATAGAACAGCATTTGCCGGATCGACCAAGGAATGGGGTCGGACATGTTGCCATTCAATTCAACATATTTCAACAGCATGCATAATTCTAACGTAAGATCTAAGGAGGCTTGTCTGGTTTGGGGCGTGTGGAAGTCACTTCTCCCCTCGTGGCATGGTACGTCTTCAGCAGCGAAGGTTGGGAGTGCGTATCCTAGCTGCGGAAATGCTCCGATTCGGCTGAGTAGAAAATTGAGGCCGTCTTCGGTGATATCGAGGCCGGCTTTCGTGTGAAGTTGATCGATGAGACTATCGGATCAGAGCTTGGCCAGGCCGAAGAATGTTAAAATACTCACAATAGATGCGTTGCTAGATCTGACGCTGCTTGCTTTGGCGGAAACCGTTTCTCTCTGGAAGGAGTAAGACAAGTATCTCAGCACGTTTCGAAGGGTTTTACAAGTATGTATCAAGCTCATCATATGAGAATATCGGACTGGGCTTGAGCTTTTCTATGGTATCGTCAGATGAATTCCCCCAAACTGCCATCTAAGGATCACGCTGGAATCTTCCTCCCATACCTTTCTCGCTCCACCGACAAGCCAATACTTCAACCGTCCCATCCTGCTTAAACAACTGCTTCGACACCGCCGCTATTGAGCTCCTAACTCCTTCGTAATCGATCGCATTGATCGATCCGGAGGTGTTTCCGGCGTTTCGACACGGCCACAATGGGATCTTCGATTTCGAACATCTTTCCATTGAGAATATGCTGAGAAACAGAGATTCAAAGTCTACGCGATTGAAAAGGAAGCTCTAGGCTCATTCTAAAGTCCTTGACGTTTTGGGAGGTCTTCACCGGTTTGACGCCGCGAAAGGCAGGGTTTGCAAGGCTGAGGCGGGGTGTACGCCACATCTCTGGGCATGTTGCGGAGAGGAGAAACAGGCATTTGGTAGTCATACTTGACATGAATATTTCAAGAATAATGATGGAAATCGATGAATACAGTTTCCACTTGATGTTCCATTTAGTTTGATGTCGAAGTGAGAAGAAAGTTGCCCTCAAAACCCCTCGGTACCATTCCTTCACCCGCTCAGACCTTATAGCGCCTCATGCTCAGAATATCCGTCATCGCGCTCCTGCGTTCCTCGTTCTTTCTATAAAGTTCCTCTTTCTCTTCCTATCCATCCATCAGCACAAGTCCCAATCAATATCTCGAGAGAGGGGCTGTGGAAAGGTTTGGAGGCTTGCCAAGCCGGAAAAGGCAACTGACCTGCGTGATGGCTTCAGGTGCCCAGACGCGAAAGTCGCCCGAGTTATCAGTCTGTCGATTCAGTATCAGCCTCGCATAGCCTTGCGACCAGAAGAATCGAAAGATAGCTGGGAGGAAAGAGGGGGTTGGGAGAATGTCGAAGATTTACCGAGTATTCCCACGGCTTCGGCTGCTCAGCGGTAATGGGGAATCGTCTGTGAAGAAGCTCCTCGAGGTCGTCCTTATCTGCGTAGTGTGTGATGTCTGAGATGACAAATGGACCGTAAGCGCCTGCGGTCGCCATATCCAGGTATGACGAATGTGGATGCCGGAGGTTCGCAGGGCAAGGCTGAGGGGCTGAGGTTAGGCTGAATCTCGCACGCCAGGGTTATGGTGTTGCTCCTTGACTAGGCTGAGAACGCTGACTTTATCTGCGGTAGAGTGATGCGGCTTAAACGCATCGTGAGCTGTTCATTTTGAGACACACAGGCATCAATACGATTGAGTCAGAGGAATTTTGCTTTCGTGTAACGTCAGGCTCCGGGTTAGCCTTGCTGCAACTCCACTAGGATGACGGGCGGCCTCTTGGAAAAGAAAGCATGAGAAAATTGCTGATTAGGAAACAATTCATGTTAAATTCCAACTCCAAATTGTACCAAGAGGGACTACCTCATGACTTAAGACCAGGAATCAAACCCCGTATTCCTGCCCAAACGCCGCAAAAGACTCCTTTGATTCCATCCTTGACTTTGCCGACGTAGTCATCCAAGTGCAAATCGGGTTGGTGTCGCTCCTTCGGTCCTCCGAAGACCCAGTACAGAATGTTCCTCCCTTTATCCTTTTGAGGGAAATTCAGCTCGTTATAATAAAGATACCCATCTCTGGCATGTCGATGCGCAACCCCTGGCTCATACTTGACGCAGAAGTCGCATTGCCGCATGATGTTGTCGTTGTCTCCGACGCCGTGCCGCTGCCGCTTGAGATTTACACCAGCCATTTGTACGCACGTTGAGTTTTCGCTGGCCAGGAAGATGAAATAATAAACAATTGAGAAAGCTAAGAGTCCGAATGTGATCACGGGGAAATACCACCCCTTTACTTCGCGCGCGGTGCCGTCCGCCTTGACGTAAGGCCCGATCGCAGCAAGGACGATGATGACTACACCTCCAGCAGCGTAGACCCATCCGAGAAGATATTGGCATGGCCTGGGGGCGAGCCACCAAGGAAGTTGTCCTGGTTCCCAACCGCGTTCCGGTGGAAGCTCGTATTCGATATTTTTGAACTTGGGGAAGAAGAGCCCGATGAAGACTAGATGAAGCATGAGTCAACGGAGCAAGGCGCCTGGGGAGATTGGATGGGTAACTCACCACCAACAATGGCGTGCCCATACGTATTGAGCAATCCGGAGAAGGAGATAGCTTCCGTTACCACGGGAATTGCGGAAGAAACGCTGATGTAAAACACACAGGCAACCCAATGAAGAGCAATACCACCTTGGGGAGCGCCAGTGCGCAAGGTTGGGATTGGCTCTCCGTCTTCGCCCGCCGTTTGAGAAAGCAAGCGTTGCATCTCCATCACGTCTTTGGGCTCTTTCGACCTCACGGGAGCAGACGTGCGCCAGAAGGGAGACCATGGAAGGATATTAGTCCATGCGACTGTTTGTTTGACTACAAGAATTAGATTATTGACAGCGCTTCAGGAGCAGGTGGGCTAATTTACCTCTCACGCATGTGTACGTGACACTGATGATGCTGCCAACAGCAGAAAATGCCGTCAGGATAGCCCAAGCTTGCTTTGCCCTTTGACTGGCGCCGAAGAACTAAAGTAGCAAAGTCAGTATAGCCTCGTTCCAGGAACGTATCCTCGAGTACTCACCAACGGAACGTACTGTGGCGCCGGGGTTCCATCCGGATTCCAGGGAATTGCATAGCACTGAGTATGACGTTGAAATTAGCGCAACCATTCTGTAGCCGCTGGTGAGAGATACGTACGTATACAATGTTGATAAGCATATACAAGACGCCAACAATCCACACAGCGCGAATGAATCCTTTCCTCAAGGTCTGATTGTCAGGGATTTCCCCGGCCACCTAACCAAGCAAAAATCAACCCATGGAATATTGCAAGGGTGGGATCCTCTTACCAATGTCGCATTTTCCCAACCTTGAAAGCTGAAGAGGACTTGCAGAAGTGCAGCAGCCGAGCTTGAGTGAGCTGATTGAAAAGATTTTGTAATGTCATGAGCTGTAGCATCACCAGCCTTGATGGCTCCAGCCATGAAAACAATAATCATCAAGCCGATCTTTAACCAAGCAAGATACCTGTTCAACCTTCGACCAGTGGCGGTCGAGAAGTATAGCAAAAGGCAAATCACCGTGATAATGACGACGGCGATGAGTCGCATAACGCGTTGATCATGGATATCTGGGTTATCGGTCGCCGCGATGATGACTTGACGTGCGAATTGCATACTGTTTGTTGCTGTCGTGTAAAGACAAACGAAGTATAACGCGTAGCAGGTGTAGGATAATAACGCAGGACGGGGTAGGATCTCATCCAGCTGTTGCTAGTTAGATTTCCGTTCATTCAGGAAAGGGCAGGGGCTGCGCACATATACAAGCTCTCCTCCAGTGTATGGCAGTTTTCTCGAAAATTCGAGGTACAGAGTCATGCTGGAAAATCTGTAAGTGAACCCGAATTTGACCTCCAAGGCAGAGGTTGCGAAACTACCTGATCAATGTATACACGAACCCAGCTGCCCAAAGCCACAGCGCAGTGCTCTTCTTCCCAGTATACAACAAGATTGTGGGTGGTCCTGTAAAGATGCCAGTACCGATCATTCTGTTAATGGTCAAGGCGGCGACATCCCACCAGGTCAATTTTCGGTGCACTTCAATTTTGATCGCGCGGGTAGCTTGCAAAGGAGTCGGCCGTGGATTGTCATCTTGATTGCTCAAAGAATGGGAAGGAGAAATTGCAGATTCTACAGACAGTCGAGAAAGTGCCGGGGAAGGTGGTCGAAGTGGAGGCTCAGCCGTAAGGTAAGTCTCTGGAGAAATCGGCGATTCCATCTCTCATTCGAGTGGTCCTAGAAACCGCGGTGATATCTCACGTCTGATATCTGTGTGGTGATCTGGCGCAGGTGCTCTCCCGGCAAGACTCGTCTTTGTATGACGCGGAGAGGAAGAAGGTCGAAGATGGGACGAAAGGCTGGAGTCAGCCTCGGGCAAGGATTGAGACGTGTGGCGCGAGGCTCCACGCGGCTTGCGCCCTTCTCCCGTCGCCTGCAGAACTGCGCGCATTTTTGGTAGGCAACCAATATTGGCGACGGGTGGCGAAAGCGCAGACAGCCACTCAAACCCCGAGCTAGCAAATGAAGCGACAGAGGACCAAGAAAGGGTTCCTGAGTTTCGTAGCCTTATCCCGTTTCTGTTCGTGAATTCCAGTTGTTGAATGGTGGAAGACATGTGAAGGCTTAGCCACGCTTCGTCCCTGCCGCCCACTTGGTGGCCGCCCGTTACGAATAGTGAGTGAGCATCGGCCTTGGTTGGTGTGGCATACCATTCTGGACAGCCTTCTTGATTCCTCCCTTGTCATCCTTTCCAGTACAACTTCAATACATCCAGCCGCTGCGACAGACCCTATGGAATTCGCCTTCTGATACCATTGAACAGCATGCTGCCAACCTAAAAGCGCCGAGGCGGCTTTCCTGCCAGACATCTTGCTGAGATGGCCCAGCCAGGCGGTCTCGATTTCTTGATGCACGCCACAAACCGCAAATGCCATTCAAGAAAGGCAAGATACATGCTGATGAAGGATGCCGAACCAAAAAAAAATGAGCAATACGGAAACACGGAGCCAGAAAATAATGTTCTCATAACGAAAAAGGTACTTCACTCGGTACTTTCCAAGGGGAAACTCTTGACGCTGTTGAGGTGCTCTTGCCCAATTTGCGAACCAGTCAGCAGAAACACTCCGCCAGAACACGACGAGACCTTGGCTGGTAACATTGCCCGCAACAATGAGCGCCAAATGCTCTTCGCAACGCTGGCCTTGATGGGAGGCACATTTGCTGCGCGCCTATTAGACAGACATGTGTTCCATACGGTAGAACAGACGGTGAATGGGATGCACGACCGAGCGGATTTGCGACGCAGTCTGTTCGCTCCCTTCAGAGATTCTTGGGATGAGAGGCTCTGTCGGCACGAAGAAGAACACAGAAGCGGACGAAAGGACGATTACTTGCTGTGCTTGGAGACAGAGTTCCTGGAACAGTTGAGGTCCGCGGCGTGGATTCTGAGAGTGCCGAATTTTCAGGCGAACCATCTGCTGCGACAATTTGGCGAGAGGCAGAACATGCCCTTCATCAATCAAGCACGGCTACTGATAGGAAATCTCGAAAGCGGTCGCGAGTTCTTCCAGTTCCAGATACACGAAGCGTACTGTGATGACAAGCTTCAGGTGCGTACTCCTGTGGTTGTGGTGTCGAGGAATGAAGAGTGAGGAAGCAGGGGGGAAGACGCGACGGAAAGGAGCATCCCTCGCGTCAAGACACCCTTGGGGACGTACTCGTCACCCATCTCGCTAACATCTCTCTCCAGGGTCGCCTCCTTTTCCGCAAACAACTCTCAATCGACTCAGACGATGCACGGAGGAGAATCCACGAAGAAAGCCGCATTCTCGAGTTCCTGAAGGACCTCGCCAACCCGAGCATCGCCGAGGTTCTTTTTGCTTTCCAGGAAGAACATCCGCTCCGGAGCTTCAGTCTAGTCTTCGAATTCCATCCCACCGACCTGCAAAAGATACTCTTTCCACAGAATGTCAAAGACTCAAATTTCAAGGTGCCCGAGAAGACCATGGAACGTTTTCCGGGATCGGTGCTTGACCACTGGTTATGGATTGGTGTTTTGGGAGTATTCGATGCTGTGGCGGCCGTCCATGACCCTCTGAGCCATGCCAAATCCGTTCCACAGAACTCCGCCTCCAAATTCGTTGGAGGTCATTTCGATATTAAACCAGCCAATATTGTTATTGATGTGAATGGAAACTTTCTCCTCACCGACTTCGGCCAGGCCTTCTTCAAGGAAGTGAAAGTCGGCCAAGAGACAAATTTCACCATAGCCGCGGGAACGTTCAACTACAGGCCGCCGCCCAGCTATAGTAAACAAAAAGCAGATACAACTGATGATCTCGTACAGAAGAAATGGTGGACTAGAGAGTATGATGTCTGGTCGCTGGCTTGCGTTTCGGTCGAGGTCCTTGCCTTCATTGTCGACGGAGCGGATGCCCCCGAGAGGTTCTCTCAGGAGCGGAAGCAGGAAGATCTACACAGCTATTCCAACTTTTGGAAGACCACTTCCGGCGTCGACGTACTGAAAGAATCCGTGCAAAGAAGACTTGCCAGATATAGGCAGCAGGGGGACGAGTACCTGACAAGAGTAGCCGAGCAGGTTGAGAAAATGTTTCAGGTGGAGAGGTCTGAGCCAGTAACTGCAAAGGCCTGTCATCGAGAGCTGTCCGCCAGTGTCAAGGTTGACCGCTACCTGTTCAAGGGCAGGGACGATGAAATGATTGCGGGCGAAGGAACTTACGCATGCCTCAAAAGTATGCGGACGTCATTCTCCACTGACAGAGTCTCACCTCTGCGATGCTCTTTATATCTATGGAGAAATCTGATTCGCGATAGAATCACTCTCACTCTGGAATTCGCAGGATCGGACAACCATACCATCGTCACACCAAACTCCACAAGAACATCAGCTGATGACATCGTTCCTCTGGCGCTATTTGACCCCGAAGCATTGTTCGACCAGAATCGATTTCGATCGAATGGTCCTTTCTTACAATGCGCTTTTCGGAATATGCACGACGGCATAACCTTCCACTTCGCCAAGCGTTGGGATTATTACCACTTCCTTACAGCCTTTACGCATCAGAATGTGCAGTCCGGCTCAGAATTCCGATTTCGATCATGCACGCTGGAGTCTGCTTCGATCAGGCACAGTAAAACCTGGAGTTCGGAAGATGGGCATCTGCAGATTTGGAGGAATCTCAGACCTGAGGACTATGGTCGCCTCTACCAAGAACGGGCTATACCAGCCATCTCACTCCCGCAATCTCCTCGAATTGAAGATGGATCGTCCAGCAGCTCCAGTATCAAGAAACGTCACTCCAGAGGCACCAACCCAGCCATTGTATATTTTCGTCTAGCACTTTACTTATGTGGAACGGAGTCACCAGTGATAGCCGTGGTATCGCTGAATCACCATACTTTCCACGTAACTTTCGATGTGAACAAGCAAGGACGGTCACGCATGGTTTTCGAAAGAAGATCGACATCGGACAAGATATGGGCGGCGGTCTTGGAGAGCCCAATATCATCGTCCGATCCGCCTAGTGCGCCCAAGACGCTCCCCATTGTGGATCAGTATCCCGGAATTCCAATGTCTGAACGAGTACTGTCCGGCATTTTCGAAAACGAGAAGGGTCTGAAGAGATTGGAAGTTGAATTTTGGAACCCTGAAGGTAGTGCTCGGCCTCACGCTTTCCTTGAGATCGAATCTAACCCTTCGTATTCGTAGATCAGAGAAAGTTCTCGGCTTACTACCATGACATGTGGTAGTAATGAACGCCTCCATGGCTGGAATCCGGAAAAACCCACAGACCGGCATCTGCCTTCAACTCACACCAACCACCCAATGCCTATTGAGCTCTCTACGCTTTGAGAGGAGCCTTGGAATCTTCAGCAGCTCTTCCAGGACTGCAAATGAGGTGTGATCTACACTGCATTGACCGGGAAGCCTCATGTCGCGACGCGACGCCTGCGTTTGCCAGTGCGCATGAGAAGTCCGGCTCTGACCTCCCATCATCCCTTGGATACAACGTTCGTCACCCGTCACCGTTACATGCTCGGCTCCAACTCCAAGATGTAGCCATTTGCCTTCGTCCATCGAGTGCAGCGGGGAGAAGCAAACGTAGAGAGGGCTGAGTCTAGAAGCACGGAGATGTGGTTCCCATCAGTCGTGTTGTTGAAGAAGGGGAAAGATATATTCCTCAAGGCTTGGATGCAGCGTCGGCTATCTTCGATTTTACGCCTCCGTACTGGAGGGGAAAACGGGACAGGGCACGTTCTCGCACGCCCACCGTATGCTCTATCTCAACCAGCATCTGCTTCGCGTCCGCGCCACTATCCGTATGCGCAGCAGCTCATACACCTCAGCGTCTGCTTTCCATCTCGTCTGCCCCTCGTAGCAGCGTTTCGCGTCCAGAGATCCCGTCCTTTACAATACGGTCCGCCCTCATGCCGCACGCCCTGAGCTGCGTGGAAGATATAGATAGGCTAGAGAGTACTGAATTTACTAAGAAGGTAGATAAAATACTTAGTTTGGAAAATAATTATTAAAAAAATCGAAGAAAATAAATAGGTAAAACTTTTTAAATACCTCTCTAAATAAGTTTATAACCTATTTCTAATAACTAGGTAGTATATAATTTTTTTTTTGTATTTAACGTATTTGATCACCGAGACCGCCAGATCACTAAGACCGCCAGCGCAAAATACACCAAAAAACGGAAATGTTAATCTTAAATAACTTAACAATAACTTTATAATATTTTCTAAAAATTTAAATATGAGCTCTTATATGCCTATACTTACGCTTTTTATAATATTAGAGTGCAGTCTAGTAGTTATTGAGATATTTAAAAACGTCTCTATTTTTGGCCCCTAAACTCTATATCTTAATAATTACTATACTATACGCTCTAATATTATAATAGATGCTAAAAGAGGCATATATAAGCTTATATTTAGATTTTTAGAAAATATTATAAAGTTATTATTAAGTTATTTAAGATTGAAATTTCCGTTTTTTGGTATATTTTGCGCTGGCGGTCTTGGTAATCTAGCGGTCTTGGTAATTAAATACGTTACTACTTTTATAAAAGTAAATATAAATTCTTTTTAAATATTATATATTAAGTACTATATGGAGGTCAGTAACCGAAGTTTTTGCACCTTCCTAATTAGGAAGTTAACTTACTAACTCTATTAGTATATTATTAAATTATATTTTTATATTTTTATATAAAATTTTATAGACGTTATGTAAATTCTAAATTAAAATTATTATCTAATTGCAAATAGGTATCTATTACAGAGATAATATCTACCCTTAGCTAATTAATTTAACTTTATATAATCTCTAAAGGAAAGCACCCTAATTAATATAGTTTTACTAAAGTAAAGTGCCTTATTAAATATATATAACCTTAAAGAATAGCTAAATAGCTTATTTTATTATATTTAGATAACTTACTAATATTTTCTTATCTAAAACTAAATTATTTAATAATAAATCTTAATTATTTTTTTCTTAATAGCTATATAAGCCACTATATAGTTAAGTTTTTATTAAAATATAAGTAGAATAATATATAGTTTATTTTTCTACTACTATATTTAATATAGTAACCCTTAAATCTATTATATTTCTCTTCTATTAAATTAAAGTATTAGGAGTAAATTATTATTATTCATTGCTTAACGTCCGATTCGGATCCCTGTTGGGCCCACGCGGACTACTCCTTATATACATGTGGGGAGAAAACTCTATTTGAGAAAACCCCGTGATCCGTCTCCCCGCCTTTTGGGGCTCGCTTGCGAGTCGCCTGCGAGTCACCAGTGGTGCTCTATTAGGAGTAAATTATAGAGCTTATATTTCTTAATAATATAGCTTTATTTAAGAAATACCGCTTTATAAGGTATTACTATAAGGCCTAAAGGAAGGCCTTATAGCAAAAATAATTAAAATTAGGTAGTATATCTTTAGTATTTATCTATAGAATCCATATAAGGACTTTAAATCATTATAGGTCAAAAATAAGGCTTTAATAGAGGCTTTAAGCCTTAAGTAAGCCAACTTTAAGGAAATTAAACTTAGATTCGGAAGAGAATAATATAATTCTAAGGCATTTAATATATAAAGTAGCCTCCTAAGATTTATCTATAAACTTTTAAAGACTTAATTTTATTATGTCGTAAAGGAAATCCCCTTATTAAATCGCTAAAACTAAGATTTTTGCTTACGCTTTTAACAAAACTCGCCAAAGGCTCTTAGACGTGATTTTGCAATTCGGAAGACGGCGTAGGTTATTCTAACGCTAGCTATAAAATCTGTTAGATAATCTATATTCTCTAAAGGCGTGGGTTATATGCATGAGTCACATACACTATAAAATCTCTTCGTAGCTCGCAGCCCTAGGGCCCTAACACATTAGACATTAATTAACGATTAAGTTAAGATTATCAATTAATCAACTTATTTTATTAATGAACTGCTCTATACAAACTTTATAATATAGTCAAATCTCTTTAGTACGATACGGTTGGTTTGGCCAAGGGTATCATAATACTAAAGGTATCGTTATATTTTGTAATTGTATATAAAATGCACCAAAATTAAAATTAAGTAATAATATTATATATCTACACTTATAAAGTTGTAATTGAGCAATCAGCTACACCAAAATATGTCGCGATTGATTGCTATTTAGTGTTTTAAGGTTGTTAACCTTGAAGTCGACGCTTATGCCTTAATAGAGTTATAATTATATCTCTATTAGAATTGCTTTACTACTCCTTATAGAGACGAAGCTTTTATAAGGCCACAAGCGCCTCACTAAGCTTAATTTAAGGCTGCTTAATAACTTCTTTATCTATTTCCATATCGCGATTAGGCCCTGCGTAGAGCTCTGCTATATACTTAATAAGATCCTCTAATAAATCCTCTACTTCCTTACCTGGTAGCTTAATAAAATCCTAAATATTTATTACATCGCGAATTCTTCCTGCGGCCTTTAGTTATTCCGTTATTTACTCTATCTTAGTAATAATGGGGGGATCTATATGTTAGCGACTTAGTCAATTAAGGCACAAGCACGGTGAGAGGGACGCGCAAGCCTATATAATTGGAATGTCTATAAACGAGGATCCAAAGCTAAAGAAAGGAAATAAGAAGAACGGAAACACCGCTCAAAGCTATATACAATCTTCTGGTTACGTAATGGCAACTTGCCGTAACTTGCTATTATATAACAGCAGTTTACGGCAATCTAACAGTAATTTGCCAGTACCATAATATTCTCCCCCCCTCTAAAAAAGCCTGCCCTTAGGCTTTATATATCCGTATTACCCCTACAGGGCATTCTTATTTTTAGGCCGTAGAGACGCACCTGCTGTAACCGGCTTAGCGCAGGCAAGGCGCAGGCGAGGCGCCTATAAAACGTAGTCGCCCCGCACTAGAGAACAGCAGAATTTAGTTTTACAGTTCTACTTTATCAAGAACCAGATACCTATTGCATTCCGCTACTATTGTTACGTTGCTATATACCCTTAGGGCCTCGGCGTCCTAACAGTTCTAAATTCTCATCCCTTTTTAGGGGTAGCGGTCTGGTGACACAGCGGTCTGCTAAGGCTGCAATTACATAGCAACAGCCCTCTATTAAAAGGACAACCTGTATTTATTAACTGCATCGCAGCCTATTAACCTAATGGCGAGACACGGGCGTAATGTTAGCGTAGTGCGTAGTACCAAGTCTGGGGATTAGCCCTAGGATAATACGGGCGGACCTACGTCCTAGATAGAACTAGAAGCTATAAGCAAGGATATAATATAGGAAGAAATACGACAGCTAGAGAATAAGAAGCTGCAACTCCTAGAGCAAGGAAAACTATAATTACTTAGGGAGGAGGTGGAAATGCTAAGACGGCGTTAACGCGGCAAGGTAATATTAACCCCTACTCCTAGCCCAGATCTACCACCTTAGAGCATTATATTAGAGTACTTAGAGAGTAGCTTAATACATCCAAACCTTAAGAGGAAGGCTACTAATATAATAGGCGCTCCAGTAAAATGGGCCGTTAAGATAGAGAAGATTGCTCTGTATTATGGTAAGACCATATAAGAGCACTAAGACTTCCGTGATAGCTTAAAGCTAGCATTCCGCCTAGAGGCCGACGCCTTTGCAAATAAGGATACTAAAGTTGCGTTTACTATATAATAAATAAAGGGGACTAATAGAACCCTTTAGCTATAATATAAAGATAACTATTTAGATATATAGTTTACCTAGGAGGAGCTAATAGAATTCCTACTTAACTAGATTAAAAGCCCTAACTTATATAAGGGCAATATAGCAAACCAATTAACCTATAAATAAGTTTACTGCTTACCTAACCTCCTTAAAAGCGCAAATTAACCCTCCTTATAATATAAAGCATCTAATAATACACCTATTTACGAAGCTATGGCTAGAGCTATGGCTTGCTATTACTAACTATTAGGAATTTCCGCAAACTTAAAATTAGCTAGTTTCCCTAGCTGCCCTATTAAAGGAAAACCAGAAGAGCGTAAGCGCCCTATAGGCTAGAGGCAACAGGCGCACCGCGAACTTAAATATAAAGACTACCCTGTTAGATAACTTAGGGAAAGCAAACTCTAAGACTACCGCTAGTAATGTAATAGTGGGGCGAAGTAATACTGCTAGGGGTTTAACCTAACCTAAGGGGAACTATAAAAATTGTAGTAAGCTAGGATATTAGTGGCGACAGTGCCTAGAGCAGTAATAGCAACAGCAGCCGCCTCCTAATAGTATAAGCGCCATCTCTATACTGGGAAAAGGCAGGCGCCCTTAGAGCCCCTTATACCCATAGGGCGCAAGCTACCACTAGATTATAAGGAAGCTATTACTATCCTAGAAGAAGTCCTATCTAAGCAGACCTAGAAGGAGACCTTAATAATACTTAATCTTGGCGCTAAAGTAAATGTAATTAATCAGCAATTTATAATAGAGTATAACTTTAAGACACTAGACGCAGAATTGCCTACCTACTCCTAGTTAAACAAAACTTAGGCACATTGCTATAAAGCCTATAAGGTACTACTAAGAATAAAGGACAGCTGGGGTAGGATTAAGGAAGTAACCCTTATCTGCTATAGAATAGCTAACGTATCCCCTACTGTTACCCTAGGTATACTAGGGTTGAAAAAGGCCTAACTTCTTATTAACTGTAAGGTAAAGGCGTGGTAATAGAAGCTAGACGGCTTATCCCTATTACTATAAACCCCTAAGGGTTTTATAGAGTCTCTCTAGAAGGAATCTAGAGTCTTTGCCCTAGTAATTACTGGATTAATGCCTAGTAAGCAAAATAATAACAGCTTACTAGTCCTTCCCCTATAGTTAAAAGAAGTTAGTAATGTCTTCTTATATAAGAAAGCAGGGAAGCTACCCTAATATAACTAGGGTGACTATACTATTAACCTAGAAGAGGGATAGGAGGTCCTATATAGACCACTCTATAACCTCTTAGTTAAGGAGCTAGAGGTACTAAGGGAGTACTTAAATAACGCTTTAGCTAAAGGCTAAATCCAACTAAGTACTAGTCCCGTAGGGGAACCTATTCTATTTATACCTAAAAAGGATAAAAAGCTGTGGCTCTATATAGACTATAGAGGCCCTAATAAGGTAATAATTAAGAATTGTTTTGCACTACTATTAATTAGTAAGACCTTAGACTGCTTGGTAGGTTTTAAAATCTTTACTAAATTAGACCTAACAAATGCGTATTACTGCCTTTATATCCGTTGGGGCAATAAGTAAAAGACGGCGTTCTATACGCATTACGGCTACTTTAAGTATCTAGTTTTACCTTTTAGGGCTATATTAATTAAGCTTTATTAGGACTGGTAGATGTCTTCTATATAGTCTACCTTAATAATATTCTAATTTTCTCTAAAAATATAGAGGAACACTGGCGCTACATACTAGAAGTGTTATGTAGGTTATAGCAATATTAACTATATACAAACCTTAAGAAGTGCAGGTTTAGTATATAAGAGGTTAAGTTCCTAGGATACATTATTAGTCCTAAAGGCGTAGCAATGGATCCTAGCTGGGTAGAAGCTATTACTAAGTAGGAGAGCCCTTAATCCTATAGAGATATCTAGGTCTTCTTAGGTTTTGCTAACTTCTATTACTAGTTTATCTATAAGTATTCTACTATTATAAAGCCTATTACTAATCTCCTAAAGGGAGTAAAGAACGGCCGTAAAGCTAGGCCTTTTAGTTAGCTAGAAAAGGTAGAGTAGGCAATACACCGGCTCTATAACGCCTTTATAACAGCGCCGCTTCTGTAATACTATATACTAGGCTTACCAACCCGGTTAGAGACTAATGCCTCCATATAAGGCCTAGCAGCAATTATATTACAGCTATTTAAAGACGGCCTTTAGCATTTAATAGCCTTCTAGTCTAGGAAGCTTTTGCTAGTAGAGTGTAATTATAAGACCTATAATTAAGAGCTACTAGCTATTATAGAGGCTTTTAAGCATTGGAGATACTATATTAAGGGGCTATTAAGTCGCCTAAAAGTGTTTATAGATTATAATAATCTAAAGGGTTTTATAAAGGTAAAAGCCCTTAATAGACGGCAAGCCAGATAGGCTATAGCATTAGCTGCCTATAACTTTATAATTAAGTATAGGGCAGGAAAAATAAACCCTATAGATATGCTGTTAAGGCGACCCCTAGGCGTAGGGAGTCCGCTAAAAGAAGACACCATACTATTATTGCTTTAAAGGACTTTGGGAATATAGGGCCACTAACCTAAAGTAAAAGTCCTATTAGGTGTATAAGAAAGCAAGCCTTCTATAAAGGTGTTGTTTCTATAGCTACAAGCCGGCGACCCGACGGCAGTATACCTAGGTAATATAGCATTATAATTTAACTGGGCGACTTGTATATATACTATTAAGTAGCGTGTAATAAGGACCTAAGTTAAAGAAGTAAGTACTTAAGAGAGTGCTTATAAGTCTAGTATGGAAATAGTTAATAAGCTTATTAAAGGACTTTAGACTAAAGATAACTTTATACTACAAAAGCGCAGCAACAGTATAGATATGGCAAGACGCCGTTAACGCGCCTGCTTAAAGCTAGTGTGGCAGTTTAATTCCGCTAGACTACTTTGTCACCATAGGAGGTTATATATACCCCTAAACCCAGCAGTTTGTATAGAGCTCCTACAGATCTACCACAATAATACCCTAGCTGGCCACTTTGGTAAGAAAAAGACTTTAGATCTACTCTTATGTAAGTACTACTAGCCTAGTATAAATGCGGACATTGTAAACTATATCTCTACCTATAATATGCCAATGTATGCATACGCCTTAATATTGCCCTTATGGCGAGCTCTAAGCACTGCCTTGCCCAGACCAGCTGTGGCAGGAGATTATAATGGACTTTATTATAGGCCTACCGCATAGCAGATGAGGTAATAGGGTATATAATGCGATATATATAATAGTTGACCGCTATACTAAGATGGCTCTATATCTGCTAATAGTAAAAACTATTACTATAACTAAACTTATAGATCTCTTCCTTAATAAAGTAGTATGCCGTTTTGGAACCCCTAGAGGGATTATATCTAATTATAGCAGTATCTTTATTAGTAAGTTCTGGTTAGAGCTATACTTTACTGTAAAGATAAAATATAGGCAAAGTATAGCCTTTTACCTGTAAATGGACGGGTAAATAAAACGCTAGAACTAAACCCTAGAGTATTACCTCTGTGTATTCTATAATAAAAAGCAAAGCAACTGGGTAAGCCTCTTATTATTAGCCGAATTTACCTATAATAATACTAAATATAGTATAATAGGTGTAAGCCCGTTCTATATATGCTATGGGTTTTACCTATATCTAAAATACAAGGCTAAGGCGGATAATAGTAGTTCTGTCCTAGCCGCCTCTAAGAGGATTAAAAGAATATCCCTTAAACACAAAGTGCTGGCGAAATGCTAGAAAAGCGCTACTAAGGCGCAGGCGAAATACTATAATTATTATTACTAACTATAGATATACAATATAGGGGATCTAGTCCTGCTATTAACTAAGAACCTTAAATAGAAAAGGCCAAATAAGAAGCTTGCAGCACGCTTTATTAGACCTTTTAGTATAGCTAAACCAGTTAGAAAGTAAACATACTAGCTATATCTACCCATATCTTACTATATCCACCCTATATTCTATATTAGCTTATTAAAGCCATATAAATAACATAAGGGTACCACTAGAGACCTATTACTAGGGCCTATTAAGCTAGATAACTAAGAGGACCAAGAGGACTAGTATAAGGTAGAAGAAATATATAGAAGGAAGGGATATAACCAGACCCTATAGTACCTAGTTAAGTAGAAAGGCTAGCCAGAAGAATATAACTAATAGGTCCTAGTAGAGGACATTAAGGAGGACATAAAGGAGATATATAATAGTTACTTTACCCTAAGGGGCAAATGGAAAAGAAAGTAGGTAGGAGAACTAAAAACTTTTAATTATAACTAGGATTACGCCCTACTAGTAGGGCAATAACGGAACGACGGCGGAGTGACAGTAGTATATTAATAGAAATATAGATACTCTACAGCTCTATTAACTTCTCTTTCTCCTCCTCCTCTCCCTTCTTATCCTTATCCTCCTTATTCTTATTCTCCTCCTTATCCCTTATAATAGGAGGCATATTAGCCTATAAGTACTATTAGCATACGCTATGCTAGCGAAATACCTGCGTTATAATATGTACTAAAGCACGCATTATATTAAGAATCCCTTTAAGGGTATAATGGATAGCCTATAATTCCTGCACTTAGAGTAGGGGAAAGTCTTCGCCCTTTAGGCGCTGGCGGAGACTGTGCTTAGCACTAGTGCGCACTAAGGCCTTGATATCCTTTATAAAGGATTTCTGGGCGGCAGTAACGCGAGCGTTAAGGTTAGCCGTGTCCCTACCAGTAACCCGCTGGCGCTCAGCCCTATTAATAAGGGTAAATAGCTTATTTAGGCGGCTATAGAAGGCCTTAAGGACCTAGTCTTGTTAGCTATTAGAACCTAAACTAACGCATATAGACTTACTGCTTGGCACAACTTATTTAGTTATTAGTAGTAACTATAATTACAGTTAGCCTATTTACTATAGGTAGCCCGCCTAGTGGTGGCCACGCGCTTAGCGCAGCAGAGGCAAATTAGTTTAAGTAAGGCTAGGGGAGCACCTTGCAAGCAATAGGGGAGCTTAGACGGCGTCTAGCAAAATTAGCAACAGCTATAAGCCAGTATGGAGAATACTTATGAAAGGCCCGCCAACAGGCGTACCGGCTGCTTGACGTTTACAATCCATAATAGATTGGAAATCGTGGAGACGGTAAGATATAGGCAGAAAGAATTAAAATAGAATTAGAAGGGAAATCTAATGTCCTATCTAAGTGGGAACTCCTACCTTTATAGATCTCTATAGGGCCCTAGCGTTCTATTATTCTATTGCCCTATTATCCTATTATCACATTATCTAATTTACTTAAATTTTGTTGCACACTTCTTATTTAGCGAAGGACAATAATAGCACTCCTATTGTATAATAGTGTTAGCTAAGGACAGCCGCTTAAGAAGGGGGGGGCAATTATTAGGCCGTAGAGACGCACCTGCTGTAACCGGCTTAGCGCAGGCGAGGCGCAGGCGAGGCGCCTATCCCTTCGTGTGGCAACTTTTTCATGGACTTTTCGTATATGCACGCCTTATAAGCCAATCTAGAGGCTCTATACCGTATAGAGCTTGGTATTAAACCCTCGAGTCAGTACGTCAAGGGTGCTGGCGCCTCATTTAACGCTTAGATATTACGGTAAACAGCAGCGACATGGCCAGGAAGCCTAAAATATTTAGTATAGTTAATTAAAAAGCTTTAATATTGTTTGCCGTCTATTTAATTATTAAATTATTAGTAAAATATTATCCTAATGCCACCTAAAAAACGTTATACGTCTTTAGCTTTAAAGCCTCTAAGGCCTTTAAAGCCTCTAAAGCCTCTAAGGCCTTTAAAGCCTCTAAAGCCTCTAAGGCCTTTAAAGCCTCTAAAGCCTCTAAGGCCTTTAAAGCCTCTAAAGCCTCTAAGGCCTTTAAAGCCTCTAAAGCCTCTAAGGCCTTT
>Ga0307507_10002169_pt1 | contig 42168 bp, 15 predicted proteins | sample 7_EM_MG_FD_207223 | JGI IMG/M metagenome (GOLD analysis project Ga0307507, IMG submission 207223) | Populus trichocarpa ectomycorrhiza microbial communities from riparian zone in the Pacific Northwest, United States - 7_EM | ecosystem: Host-associated > Plants > Roots > Unclassified | place... | reverse complement strand
AGCCTCTGCGTGAGGTTCCCCCCTTCTCCTTAATCGATCGCTCGAAGCCTGAGCGGTAGTCTCCCTAAAAAGACGTAGAGCTCCTATAATAGACACAGGCAGGCAGGTAGGCAGGTACGTAGGTACGTAGGTACACAGGTAGGTACGTAGGCAGGTACGCAGGGAGGTACGCAGGGAGGTACTCAGGTACGCAGGTAGGTACGCAGGTAGGTACGCAGGTATACAGGTAGGTACGTAGGCAGGTACGCAGGCAGGTACGTAGGGAGGTACGCAGGTAGGTACGCAGGTAGGTACGCAGGTAGGTACGTAGGCACGTAGGTAGGTACGCAGGCAGGTACGCAGGCAGGTAGATAGGCACTGGACCTAGTTAGGAAATTAGTACATAGGTAGCGGATTATCTGGACTAGCCAATTAACAATTTTAAGCCTCTGCGTAAGGCTCTCCTATTCTGCTATATATATACTCCTTTACCTACTATTAATTAAATATTTTAAATTTTAAATATTTTATAAATATTGCAGTTATAGGAAATATTGTAAATATTATAGCTATTAGATATAAAGTGGCTAAAGTAGCCCCGGGGTAGCGTAAATAAGTGTACATAAGCAGATCAGCGGATCCAGCTGAAATGACCCCGGGCTAGCCCCGGGCTAGCCCCTGCCACTCTCCCGTTTTCCTGACGCTAGATCTACCGTTGGACATTGTCTTGCTAGCCATCTCTCACAACACAAAGCTCATCTAGGTTTATTGTATCCTTTAAAAGAACAGCAAATTATTAAATAGATCCACAAATATTAATCCTAGGGCCTTCTGTTAAGGGTTAATATGCTCTTAGAAATGGCTTGTTTCCTTTTAGGAAATGGCCAAACCATAGGCAAGTATTAGAGGCAGAGATTCGTTCAACGCCACGGTCTTAGTACTATATTAAGTTATTAGCTTAATTACCAGAGAGCTTGGAATAATAATCCAGTAGTTATATGTAATTAGTTTACGTTCTTCTATACCATTTATAAGCGATATTAAGTTAAGCATTTAAAATTTATTAGTAACTTTAACGAGAAGGGGTTAATACTAGGCCTTATAGTAGTGGCCTAGGTGATTATATCGGGCAAGACGTGTAGAGAGAGGTCAAAAAATTGGACAGTTATATAGCCAGGCTTGTTACGGACAGCTTAAGTACGATGTTATGACTACTTGGAGAAGAGTCGGAGGAAGCTAGTTAGTTGATACAGGTACGGTCTAGGATAGATCCAGTGGAACCATATAACGAGGAATAGTAGCCGAGGTCACGTAATGTGATCTGTGTAATCTATATAATCTATGTGATCTATACGGAGCGTACAGAGCACACGTACCTTATGGAGCGAAGGGATTTCTTAGGCGTATGGTTGTGTATTTAAAGGACCACAGTTCCTACCTAGATAGTTCTCTCTTTGTAGTAAATCTTAGAATATAATTAGAGTTAATCTGTTAGGCAACCACTCCACTAGTTATTATTATATTGTTAACACTATTCTTACCTATATACCTAGCCCAATAATAGGACCCACCGTAGTTTCTGCTATAAGGTTCTGTTACATATTCACTACCAAGGTTACGGTATTAAATAAGATTAAATAATATGCCACCTAAAGCACTAGTCACGATAATGTTAACGGCAGCCATAACCTTAGGGTTAGGAGATACTAGTATAGCAGATATAGATTCTTAAGTGGTTACGCAAGGTTAGTTATAAGAAATGGTTAATTAATTATAGGATAATAGCAGGCTACTTAAAGAACGTATTAATGGAATTAGAGTAGCAAAGGTTAAGTTACCTTTAATTAAACAATTCTTAGGGGAGAAGTTAAAGCTCAAAGGGTTTTTTACATAGATGCATTTTAAGGTTATGCAGGAAGGGGTAAAGTTAGTAATACCTACAGACTAGGTAGTATACGCAGGACTATTCTTATTAGGGAGAGCTTTAGAGTGGTTTAAGCCTTACCTTATAGAGATATAAGTAAACGGTATAACGACTACTAACCTAGACGTACGGTATGTGTTTATAAGTTGGAACGGATTCGCAGAATAGTTAACGCAAATATTTAGAGACCCTAAAGCAACCATAATAGCGGAACGAAAACTTTAAAACTTAGTATAATGCACTTTAGCAATTAAGTATATAACGCAGTTTTAAACACTAGCCATATAGGTTAAGTGGAATGATAGGGCGCTTATAGCACAGTATAAGCAAGGACTTAAGGCTAAAGTCTAGGACGTAATCATCCTAATAGAAGATGCGGATACTCTAAGAGAGTTAATAGACCAGTTAATAAAGATTAATAATAGAATCTATTAAAGGGAACAAGCTAAGAAAGGGCAAGACAGAGTTCTATAGTTGTATAAGGCGCAGAGTACGCAACAATAGACATAGAGTTAAAAACTATAGAATAGCGCAGAGCTAATAGACCTAAGTGGTACTAAAAAAACCTAAAGGTGGGAAAAGAAACTATAGAAACCTAAAGGTTAAGAATCTAGTAATTAAAGGACCTAGGAGTAGAGGCTAAACCAGAGATCTTAGCAGTAGAAGATGTTTAGGCGGACTCTATAACAAGAAAAATAGTTTAAAGATAGGGCTTGCATAAATTATAGAAAACAAGGTTATTTCGCCAGAGACTATAGAGGTGGTTAGAGTAATTACGCAGTAAAGGGAACCAGGCTAGCAGACAGCACGTATATATAGAGGGACGACGGTGTACTATAAGGAATAAAAGAGTGTTTAATTAATAGTTTCGCGTTTTGTTATAATAACGCATACCAAGTTTATAAGGACGCTAAGTATGGCGCAAGCTATTAGCTATAGGAGCTAGTGTTATTTAAGTTTAGAGGAACTAACAAACCAGCTTATAAATTAAATATTAAAGATAATGAATTTAATATAAGCGAAGCATTTACCAACAATAAGGCAGTAAAGGCAGCTTATTAGAAGTATGCAGACCTTAAAGAAGTTAAAATAGAAGCAGAGACTAAGACCATTATAGAACAAGGTTTAGTAACGGATGTTATAACACTATTAGATACGATTTCCATCGCTTTATAAAATAATAGAAGCAATATTTAGAAGAAACTAAGTAAGCAGACAACTGCTAGTGCTAGCTTATTACTTAATAAAGGTAAAAGGCCACAGGTCCAAGATTCTTAAGATAAGATAAGGAAGGCTCCAGACTTATAAGGTGTAATAAGGACAGCTCTAGAACCCATAACGGACAAAAACCAATAGGAAAGAGCAGCGACTTAATTTAATAACAAATAAATAAGTATAGGACGCAAGTTTAAGAACTACAAGTTTAGGGAATAAATAAGAACGTTAGCAATCCTAGGTAAATATAGTATTTAGCCTAAAGATTAAACAGTTAATACCCGGATTAAGAAGTAAGATAACTATAAAGATCTAGCTACAAGACGCAGAAAATAAGAAATTATGGATAAGTTTAGAATAAGAATTATTATATAGCAAGAGTAAAAGCTAGACAAGAGGTTAGCTATACTAGGTTATATAAGGGATAGAGCACCCATATAAAGAGTTACTAATAGGCCAAGTATAGGGACACCTAGGGTAAAATAGTTAGATAAACTAAAATAAGAAGAGGATCTAGATATCCTAACCAGGTTTAAAGAAAGATATACTAAAGGATATCACAATACAGTAATAACAAGGTACTTTCTTATAGATAGACCATATACACTAAACCAGTTATACGGAAAGTAGTATAGGCAATGACACAATAATAAATAGGAAGACTTTTATATATAGCTAAATAAAAAAGTTGTCTAAGACTAACCTATTACGGAAAAATACATAAGTTACATTAAAGGGGCATTAATTATAATGTTAAGGAACCTAGAAGAAGGATCTAGGGACTAGAAAAGTAAACAATAAATCTTAGTACCTATAATAGAGATACTAGTAGTTAGGTCAACCAGGTATAGGTTTAAACTTAAGGATAAAAATAAACTAAGAGTTAACCTAAGTTACCTAGTGTATTATACACTATTATAGATAGCTTATATGGATAACACCTATAATATACATAGAGCACCAAAAGATAAAAACTAGAAGTACTTAATTAGGATATATTAGGCACCTAAGGAAAGGCGGTTTAGAAACGCTAAGTATATATATAGATAGCACCCAGTAGAAGTACAAGGTTAAGGAGACTTAATACTTTAACTAGGAAGATTCCTTACGGAAAAATACCTAGAAGGATAATAGTAGTAGGAGTGCCTAGAGAATACTTGTCTATAGTATATAGAGGAAAAGAAATAAACTAAGTATTAGCCTAAGATAGACTAAGTATAAACAGGATCTAGCAGCCAACAGTTAGAAAAAGGGGAGGTGTATAAAACCAGAGGGAACTAGTATTAGAGCCTTAGACCTTTAAAGGAATTTAAGGACAATACCTAAATTTATAAGTTAAATGGTAAGATTAGTAGTTTAAAGTGTTAATAGATAGTAGAGTAACTAGGAACCACATATTACCAAAAGCAGTAAAAAGAATAGGGTTACTATACAGATAGAAAAAACACCCATATCCACTTATAATAATTTTAGGAGATTAGATAGCCTATAAAGGAGGCATTATTAATCTTAAAACAGGACCTATTTAGTTAACTATTAAAGGGAGACAAGTTAGAATATCTTTTAATATTCTACTATTAGGACAGGATAAGGCGATACTAGGAATGCCTTAGTTATAGAAATATAATCTAAAGATTAATTAGGTTATAGGTTAGGTTAATATTAAGGATACTTAATAGCATAAAGTACGACAGTAAACCAAGTTAGTATAGTACCAAGTCAGAGCAATATACGAAGAGACTAAGCGAAGCTTAAGTTATATACCAAAGAGATACCACAAGTATAGTAAGAAGTTATAGTTACTAGAAAGTGAAAAGCTGTTAAAGTATGCAGCATGGGACCATAAGATAGAATTAGAAGAGGGAATAAGTCTAAAGTTCTTTCTAATTTACAAGCTTACTAAAACAGAGTTAGTAGCGCTTAAAGAGTTTATCTAGAAAAACTTACGTAAGGGATATATTAGACTATTATAGTTATTAGTAGGATATCCAGTGTTATTTATCCCAAAGAAAAACGGAAAACTTAGAATGTGTATAGACTATAGACAGTTAAACAGCATTACTAGAAAGGATAGGTATCCTTTACCCTTAATTAGCGAAATCCAAGACAGGATAGGTAACGTAAAGATCTTTACGAAGATAGATCTAAGGTGGGCGTACTATTAGATTAGGATTAAGGAAGGCGACAAGTAGAAGGCAGCCTTTAGGTCAAAGGAAGGACTATATAAGCTATTAGTTATACAATTTGGGCTTATAAATACACTAGCAACGTTCCAAAAGCGAATTAATAGTGTATTAGGAGAACACCTAGATAAGTTTATTATAGTATATCTTAACAACATTATTATCTACTTAGAAAGTAAGGAAGAACATAGAGAACATATTAAATGGGTCTTAAAGAGACTATAGAAAGAATAGATGCTAGTAGCAATTAAAAAATACAAGTTCTTTATAAAAAAAACCAATTTTGTAGGATTTATTATTAAACTAGGGAAAATTAGCATGGACCTAAAGAAAGTTAAAGCTATAGTAAGTTGGCAAGAACTAGAGAATGTTACGCAGTTAAGGTCGTTTCTAGGGTTTTATAACTACTATAAGAGGTTTATAGCATAATAGTTAAAAAGTATTAAGCCGTTTATAAGGCTAACAAAGAAGAAGGAACTGTGGGTTTAAAGTAGTAAATAGAAGAAGCTGTTCTAGGAACTTAAAGAGTTATTTACCTAAGAGCCAGTCCTCAAGATCTATTAACTAAAGTTAGAAACGGTTATTAAGACAGACGCATTAGACTTTGCACTAGGAGTATACTTACTACAGAAGCACCAGGACGCATGGCATCCAGTAGCATACTATAGTTGGAAAATAACACTACTAGAGTTAAACTACAACATCTATAATAAGGAGTTATTAGGTATAGTTACAGCACTTAAGGAATAAAAAGCATTCTTATAAGGCATAGAGGAACTATTTATAGTTAAGATAGACTATAAGAACCTTACAGGATTCCTAATAATAAAAAAACTCAACCAAAGACAGGTTAGATAGGCGGAAATGCTTATAGAATACTATTTCGAAATTCAGCATACCAAAGGTACAGATAATGCACGAGCAGACGCTCTAAGTAGAAAGGCTAAACTATAAAATAACAAAAAGCCATTAGGAGCTTTATTGCGAAAGGATTAAGACGGATTAATTAGGTATAATTATCCAAAAATTGCAGCAACTAAGGAAAGTCAGATCCATAAATCACTAAAGAGTGATTAAATATAGAAGATCTAAGAAGTATAGGTAGAGAATCCAGACTTAAAGCAATATAAAAACAGAGAAGCAACGTATATACCTAAGTCTATTATAGAAGAATTTGTTAAGGAATTCCATAAGGGAACAATATAAGGACATAATAGAGCTATAGGCTTAGTATTAAGACTTTAAAAGAAATACATTATTTAAGGAATCTAGGGACTAGCAAGATAAGTTATAAAGGAATATCTAGATTACTAAAGGAACAAACTAACAAGGTATAAGCTATATGGAGGGCTATAACCTATTAAAATACTAGGAAGACCATAGGAGGTTATATTATAGGACTTTATTATTAAGTTACTAAAGTTAAAAGATCCTATTATAGGGTAGGACCATAACGCAATTCTAGTAATAGTAGATAAGCTTATAAAGTGGGGATACTTTATAGTATATATAGAAGAGATATTAGCAGAGGATATTACTAGAATCTATATAAAGGAAGTATTCATAAGACACGGAGTACTAGATAAAGTTATATCGGATAGAGATCTAAGATTTATAGTAGCATTTTAGGAAGTATTTCTGGCAGAATAGGGAGTTCGCGTAGTAACCTCTATAGCATATTATCTATAGACGGACGGACAAACGGAAAGACTAAATTAGACACTAGAATAGTATCTAAGGCATTATATTAATCACGCATAAAATAATTAGGTATTGTTATTACCAGTTACATAGTTTGTATACAATATAACACCATAAAAAGGAATGGGGATATTACCATTTAAGGCAAATTATAGGTACGAGCCAAGAACGTCGTTATCGCTACAGCAAGTAAAGAAAACGAGTAGCACAGCTAAACAAAGAATAGAGACGTTAATAAATCTTTATACAGACCTTATAGAAACAGCTAAGCTAGTACAGTAAAGGATGAAAAAGTACTATAATACTAAGAGATCTAAGGGACCAGATCTTAAGGAGGGAGATAAAGTATAGCTACTACACAAAAATTTTAAGAGTTAATAACTAAGTAAGAAGTTAGACCACGTTAAACTAGGACCTTTTAAAGTTAAGTAAAGAATTTTATTAGTTACGTATAAGTTGAACCTATTAGCCAAAATAAAGATTTACCCTATACAGCATATCGCAATGCTAGAACTAGCACATAGAGATATTAAGCCACCAGTTTATAAGGCAAACACGTATAGAGGACAAGAAGAAGACAAATAGCAAGTTTTAAAGATTATTAGTCATGAGGACGTAGATAACAAAATATAATACAAAGTAAAGTAGATAGGCTATAGTAAGACTACCTAGAAACCACTAAGCAACCTAAAGAACGCTATAGGAAAGGTACGGGAGTATTAGAAGAAAGTAGGTTAGGCAACATTAATAAGGAAGGATTGCAAAAAAATAAGTTGCCTAAGGGGGACCTAAGAGGAGCAATTACTAAGCTACTTAGAGTTATTTCCCTTGTAGGAGGAGAGCTAGTCCTTTTATTATCTAGCTTGGATAGACCCTGTTAAACTAGTTTCCACTCCTTAAAACGGACCTTCTCACGAACCTTCTTAAGACGAAGAAAACGCGCCAAGGTAGACAAGTACGCCTTATAAGCAGCACGAGTATATTAAAGCTCCATAAGGGAAGCTAAGAGCTTATTATTAAGTTTTGTAGTAGTAGATTAAACATAAGACCCTATAATAAATTACTTAGGGAACCCAAAGACTATTAAGAGTTATAGGATACGTATACTTAGCGTTAAAAATAGAGTGGACATTGCAGGACAATTAAACGTTTGCTTTAGTGCACTCTAAACAAAAGGACGGTTATTAGGCAGAAGGACTCGCTAGCATAATATAGACTAGCCCCTCTTTCGCATAACAAGAACATAGAGACGGCATTATCTTACCTAGTAATAATATGGAGGAAACCATACACGCATAACAAAGGGTTAAAGAAGAAGAAGATACTTTAGGTATAATAAGTAAAAATATTAACCAAATTAATTAAACGGATATTATACCTCCAGTAGACAACTTAGAGATATTAGGAATCTTTAAGAACAAAGATAAAGAGGAGGGAGATAGTGTTACGGACAGCTTAAGTACAATATTATAACTACTTAGAGAAGAGTCGGAGGAAGCTAGTTAGTTAATATAGGCATGGTCTAGGATGGATCTAGTGGAACCATATAATAAGGAATAGTAGCCGAGGTTACGTAATATGATCTATATAATCTATACGGAGCGTATAGAGCACACATACCTTACGGAGCGAAGGGATTTCTTAGGCGTATAGTTATATATTTAAAGGACCATAGTCCCTACCCAGATAGTTCTCTCTTTGTAGTGAATCTTAGAATACAATTAGAGTTAATCTATTAGGCAACTACTCCACCAGTTATTATTACGTTGTTAACACTGTTCTTACCTACATACCTAGCCTAATAATAGGACCCACCGTAGTTCCTGCTACAAGGTTCCGTTACAAGGCTCTTGTAAGTCAGTATCTATTATTAAGACAATTTGCGCCGACGGCTCTCTACTACCTGCCTTCCTAATTTAGAAGGCGCAAACCTACCTGGAAGGATAGTATTAAATCAGTAAGCAAAATAAGGGCCTTCGCGGATATACATACGCTACCTCCTCTAGTATATAGACGGACAACTCCTTAGGGCTATATTATATTAAACATTACGATAAACATATAAGACACCTTATGGAAGATTCCGATGGTAAAATATAGCAATATCGCCTACTTTTAATAAATAATTATTCGAGCCACCTTACCTAGTAATTTATTAAGTATGCGCTTGCGTATAAGATCGTCCTAGTAGCCCTACCACCTTATTTAACTTACAAGCTTCAACTACTAGATATAGGTTGTTTTAGGCCACTTTCTCACTACTATAGAAAATAAGTAGATAACTTCTATTAATATAACCACTTAGGCGTTAATAAGGAATATTTTTTAAAGCTTTACCTAAAGGCGCGTATGCAGGCATTTACCTATAATATAATCTGCAACGCCTAGAAAGCTACAGGCCTTCTACCTTATAATCCTACTGCTATCTTAAAGACTTTTACCTATATAGAGCCTTCTAAAAGCCAGGATATAGAGAAATTAAATACGCCTACTACTTTATGCGCTCTAAAGACGCTAAGAACTGTAAGAGAAATCGAATCTCTATATAATTAAATTAATAAATTAACGACCGCGCGACTTAACGGCCTGCTTAAGACTCCAACTTAACAATATCTTAAAAAGCTATTTAAAGCTTCAATAGGCTTTATAACCAACTCCTATATCCAAAGGGAAGAAAATAAGAAATATTAAAGCTTTTATATTAACAAGAAGTCAAGCAGGCAACTCCTTAGTAAGGGTAGAGTCCTTAGTTAGGAAGACGTTAATTAATTAAAATCTAAAGATCTATAGAAGCAGGAGGCCTCCGCATAAAAGTTAACTTAAAGGGAGTATAAGGAAGAAATGACTCTACCAGAGCTTAACGTCGCTATATTAAGCAGAGCTGTTCTAAACCCTAGTAAATATAATTAGGATTAGGCCCACCTCTCTTATATATTTAGGTGTAATCCGCAGCCTGCAAATAAGTGGATTAATGGGTCGTTAATCTAGAAAGGGACATCACAGGAATATGGTAGTCGCCTATGCGATTGGTCGGCGCGTGGGTCTATATCACCACTAAAACATAGATAAATTATTTCAAGCAATATTACAATCGAAATAGTGGTATAAAAGCTTTAATTTGGCCTATTTGGAATATATAAAAGCTCGTTGTTGATTTTATTATAAATTAATCAAATATCACCTGTATGTGGCTCGCTTCCTGGTCAGCTACGTTAGCGGCTACACTGACTCCTATCTTAGCTTGCAGTGGCTCAGGCTTGTGTTCGACCCCCAAACCAAAGAACATGCTAATCAGAAGCCACGGGTACTAATATGCGACGGCTTCGGAACGCACGAAACCCTTGAAATCTTGGAGTTCTGTTTTAAAAACAATATCATTCTGTGTTGTATCCCTTCCCACACCTCTTACAAGCTCCAGCCCTGTGATATATCGTTGTTTGGCCCACTAAAGGCAGCCTATCGCGACCAGCTAGAATGACTTAAGCGAGGATGTGTAGGAATAATCGGTAAGGAGCATTTCACCTATCTATATAGTCCCGTAAGGGATCGAGCGCTTACGTCTAGGAATATACAGGCCGGATGGGCTAAGGCCGGTTTATTCCCCTTCAACCCAGATAAGGTCCTTTGTGATATACCGAAGCCCATTCCTGAACTAACCGCCCTTAAAACCAACGAGGTGAAGGCGGGTTCTTTAACACAAGACCAAGCACCGCAAACGCCCGTAACGCCAGTGTTAGCAGAAGCTGTTGCGTCGCTGTATAATCTAATCAAACAGGATGCTTATATGCTTGATAAAACAAACAAACAGCGCCTACAGAGGCATCTACAGAAGCTTACTAATGCCACCCAACTGTCCTTTGCCGAGCGTGACCTCCTTCAAGAACACAATCGATTCTTGGCCCAAATGAACAACGAAGCCAAAGTTCGCCGATCGACCAAGTCAGAGATACTAGGGACGGCGAGGGTGATGGGCTATGAGGACCTCGAGAAGGCACGAGCGGAGCGTGCTGCGAAAGAGGTTAAGAAAGTCGCAAGTATTACACCAGAGGCAGAGGAAGCCACCGTGGGCAAGAAAAAAATGGTCGGAAGGGGAAGAGTGCTGCGTCGGGGGCATATGCGCCAGAGCCAAAGACCCCAGTGGCGTGGACGTGCGAAAGACAGGTTGAGGGTGAAATTGCGCCAGAACCATGGAGAGCCCCAGTGGCGCGGATGTAGTAGCGGAGGATGCAGAAGATGAGGCTGCCGCACGAGAGATGGAGCTTGGATCGGTCTAAGGCAGGCTCACGCGGACTTCGTGTCCTGCTGCTGTATAATTAGTAACGAGAGGGTTGGTCACACTTTCGGCGCAATGGTCGTACATATATGCAATAGAGATAGGGACCTCTCTTCAGTGTCCTTTTGGTGCGCTTGTCATGTCTTGAGATAGCCATCCCCACCATCGTCATGCCCGCCACCGTGCTCGCCATCCTTGAGTTTACCTTCGTTATGCCTCGCGAGGCCTGTCCTCGTCGTTGCGGCCATCATCGTTGTACCTCGCCGTGAACGCCGTGCCAGTGTGAGGCGGAGGTGCGATGGATGAGATCGCCGGAGCTGGGAGGGAAGATCACTTCTCTGTTCTCCAACCTCAGCAATTGTGATTTGGAAGGCAGTAAACCTACCCATTAACTGAGGGTTTGACCCAGGTTTGGGGGCAGGAGACGCATTTTTTTGCTGGACTGCAACGTGGGTAAGCCGTGAGACTGGACTTTGACCAAAGTGCTTTGGGTGGAGGTGCAAGCTCTGGACATGCGGGGCTTTGTTATGATGCCTAGATTGTGGTGGTACGTGGATGTAGCAGGGAGGGCGGCCATTATTCTTGAAACGTGCTACCGAGTCAGGACAGTCACTTACAAGATTCTACCTACCTTATTAAATATAGTGCACTATCATACGTACAGTCCTATCGTTTTGTGGAGTTTGGGGCTTCTGGTGCCGATCTTCGCCAGACCATGTGACAACTTTGACCGCTATTGGGTGTCTCAAGAGTAGTCGCAGTCTGGTCCTGCTCTTTTAACGCGAGCAGCTCGGAACAGTTTTGGCGACGCGCGTGAGATGATCCGTCCCCTCCCAAGACCGGCACCGTCCCCAGCGCATGCTCTCTCATATAGACTAACGGAGTCGCCGTAGCATTGCCAATTTGCAAGGAGATAAGCAAGGCAGTGCATACTCATCTTTAAACTCATCAGATTTCTCAAGCCCCCTGGCCTGGGTGCATCAAATCTGTTCATAGAGTATTGTGAATATATTCTGGCCTCAATGCTACGTATTCCTCACTCCATGCCATAGTAGAATACCCGCTCTCCATGAGACTAGTTTTAGATCTCCGCAAACGAGGTTTACTATAAGCGTCAATACATCCTTGATCTGCGACCGACTGGCCATTTCCTTATACCACTAATCCCGCCGCTGGTGGAGTAGCAGCGCCGGACCAGCCGATTGTCTTCTTCAAGTCCTTAGCCCACCGCTTGAAAGCATCTAGCTGCGTCCCCCTTTCTCCATTAGCATCTTTGAATTTGAATGCGTAAAATGACCTTGATACGTCCCACCATATCCACCACAATCCAAGCACGATTATCGTGAGAGGTGCGGAAACTGCCCAGAAGATCCAGAAATTGTTGCTGACGACACTGCCGTCGGCCGTTGAAGGGTCTGCTCGAAAGTCGAACACAGACATGCCAAATAACGTGGCAATGAATGTCGCAGGCAAGAATACTGCTGTTACCAAGGCAAGAGTCTTCATGGCTACGCTATCCATTCCCGCTTGGGCACCCATTTCCGCGCTTCTGTTGCTATCGAGTTGCGCAGCGACAGTCGAGAGCTGGAAGAAGAAAATTTAGTACGACTTTGCGCTGGTAAACCCAGATTACATTTTCTGACTTACGATGTCTAGCTGCACTCCCAAAGTCGAAATAATTGCGTCTATTCCAACCTCAAAACCAGCGGCCCCATTGTCTAGTGCTCTGATCCAGTCCTTGATTTCCTGGTCGGCCTTCTCATCGGCTTGGCCGGGACCAAAAACCTTGTCGTTGAAGGTAGAGTCTGAAATCTCATCTAGCACGCCTAACAAAAAGTTGGCTGACTTTCGAGCCACCTGGAGCGCCCTTCGAATGCTGATAGCACCACACAGAAGATTGTTGACCTCTGTGGTGAACTGGGACCTTTTCTTCCTCGCAGCTTCGTCACTGTTGTATCCACCGAGAATCTCTGCCAAGTCTTCGTACTCTTGTGTGTTCAAGGTCTGTCTGATTCCCTGAGTGCCGATTCGAAGCTTGTCGCGAGAGTACTCTCGAATCCCGGCAAGTTCGTGGTGCAATAGGATCGCTGGGAGCAACAACGGATGTTTCCAGAGAGGCAAGCTATGTTTCAGCATACTTGCAAACCTAGACGCTAATGTGTGGGGCTGGTCATAGTTGGCGTCTCTTTCAACGGCATTAAAGCCCCGAACGAATGCAGTAGTAGTGCCGTCAGTGAAGCTGTGAGACATGGAGAGCCCAGCGCTAGGCAACTCAGGGATAGTTGCACTCTTCATTGTTATGTCTGTGCATCACCCGTGAGGGCATTGTCAGCAACCTGTACTATGTACACGGCGTGATGAGATCTTACCAAGTGAAAATAACCTACGACCTTGCGAATCTTTTGTTTCTACGATTTGACTGGTCTGGATTCCCCAGATGTTTGTCAAGTCCGGTAAAGTGTTGTCGGGGAGGCGTAAATACTCTTCTGCAGCTTCGAAAGACTCCCGGGACATGTAAAAGCAGGGACCTTTCTCCGTAACAGAGACTGGATGTCCCTTGGAATTCATTACTTCGCGCTTCACGTCTTCCTCGCGTTGATGACATATCAATAGGCGTATATGCCCTTCCCGCTTGCCTAGCTTTTTCCGATCAGGCGCTCGATCACCCTTGAGCCATTCTACAACATCCTTATCTTGTAAGTCCTCCGCCCGGTGGCACCCTGATTTTCCAATATCCTTCGCATTCGCTGAAATCGGATCAGTCGTGGTCTGAAGATTGGCGAGTCGTTGATTCACCTATATTCTCAAATTTCCATGTCTCAATTGCTTTCAAGGGCAATTGATTTGTCGTTGCTTTCCATGTTCTATGCTGGTTTTTGTGATGATCGGCTATACCTTGGAAGATGGATAAATCTCCTTTCGGCATAGTTATGCGTTGCGACAATAGCGTAGGGAGAAGATAGATTGTTATGAAATTGTAGTGGAAGGGAGCAGCAAGGTGGAGGTTGTTATCTGAAGATGAAAACTAACATCTTAGAGTGTTTACTGTGGCAGGGCTCGATGCCACGCTAGACTAGATGATGTTGATGATGCGTTCTTTAGCATGCCCTTTGTCCGTAAATAGCACCATGTGTCTTAGCGAGTCGCTCGGCACAAACCGCGAAACTTGTGGCCCGACCCGAGCCCGTTTGTAATCCGAACGTTTGGCGTCAGCACTGCAAAATTATAGCAATCCTGTGTTCCAACCTCTCCATCAGGCCTGTCAGTAGACTGTCCGAGGTGCCCGACCGCCGGCTACGGGCGGCGGAAAAGCAGTTAATTGGACAATTTTTCGGAGAGAGCGCTGTGATTGGTCCATTAGCCGTCTATCCGGTGGTCGGTCTGCTCGGGCGGTCTGCTTCGGGCGGTCTATTGACAGGCGTGCCCTCCATACAGTCAGCATAAAGAGTATCCGGTCGTAATCACCAATTATCGGATCCAGTTCTAGTTCATTCATGGAGCTTTGAGGAAATGGTTAAAAGTGCACCGAAGCATTTTCCAGATATAAGAAGCAAATACGCGCATCTAGCCCTACTCGGCGACTCTATAATTAAGCGCAATATTACGATAGGGCTAGTAGGCGGGAATTGTGCTCTCCTGAATGTTCAGTGCTGTCTAAGCTGCCTTTCTGAAATAGCAAAAGAAAAACAAAAGTGGGGTGTCTGCTGTATTTCTTCGAACCGATTAGAGAGAGCTCTGATTAGACATGGTTTCTAACACTTTTTGCATTTCCCCATAGTAAGTTAATAACTTCATTTTCCAAACTAAAGATATCCTCCCTATCTTAAGCTCTTTTTTACCGTTTCCGCACCTCCATACCCGCCGTCCCGCCCTATGGGTCACTTTCTCCGCAGCAGAAAGTGTATTTGTTTAGAATGCCATGCCACTTCAAACCGAGTGCAGCACCACTCGACCCTACATATCAACAAGAAAGCGGATCCGAAGAGCGCCTTAAAGAAGACGACAGGGATCTCGATATAGATAGAACCCAGCTCTTCCTCATCACCCATCCATGTATTTTCCCCGCTTCGTACGCCCTCTTGGCTATTAGGGCAGGTGAACACATGGACACGTCAATTATGCATGACGGATCAGCCAGAGAGCCATATCAAGATGGCTACATATGTCGCAATCCTAAAGCCTGCTGTCTGATTACCGGGAAGCCTTTTACGATGCCCCAGGACAGTTATATGTTACACCGCTAGGCCAGCCGATCCAACAGACAAAAGAGCTCAATAATTGCCCTCAGTGGCAATTATGGTGGCCTAGACTATATCCGTAACATCATCCAAGGAATAAATACCGCAAATACCCTGAACACAACCTCGCCGCCTTTTGTGTTACATCTTACCATGTCCTCAGGTTGCCCATCGGTAATGCCTAGTAATAAGCTTCTTAGTTAGTTCTTTCAAAAAGGACGGTCGCCAGTTAGGCCTATCTATATTGTCGTGGGTGTATTTGTGGAGGCATAGCTGCCCGTAGAATGGCATGTCCGGTGCTGTACCGTAAGCAAGCAGGCTGCTCCAGCGGTCCCACCCCAGCAGACGGAATAATCCTTAAAATATGTACAAAAAGCTCCTCTCGGGGTTCCAGTTCTAGCAGTCCATATACTTCAAAAGTCATCAACAGTCCTTCTTTTCCCTCAGTAAGCGGGGGAAAGTAATTCTACAATCTCCTCGACATTGCAGGGACAGGAGGGAATGATTCATTCCCAAATGTTAGCTAGAAGACACGCTATCATGTTTGCCCGATACTATAAGGATCTGTTCTTTGATCGTAAGACCTTTCACGGCAGCCGCTCTGAGATTGCTCCTAAATCTCCGAGCTTCAGCCGGGTATATGATACCCTCTTCCTGCGGCGCATCAGGAAACTTGAGGACGGTTGTGTCGTTGAAGAAGGTAATGTAGTGGTTCGCGCCAGCGGCGATAAAGGAGTGAGTGTGGATTCCCCTGGGATATCAAGGATGAAGCTCGTAGGGGTCCATCCAGAGAGGAGCAGCAGGCTTGCGCGAAGGGAGGACGGCGGCGGGCCCGAAAAACGGGGCAGCTACAGCTAAGCGTGCGGAGAGCGACAATGTGGTCTATCGCGTGCTGCCGGCAGCTCGTCGCACGTGCTGAGGAGTCGCAAGCTGGTGCCGGATGCGAGATGCTCTACGGCGTGGGGAGGGTGGCGATCGTCGCTGTGCTAGAATGTCGTGGGACTTCGCTATAGGTTTAGCTAGCCCTTCGTTTTGTGGATGGGGCGTTCTCTCGCGCCAGTGACTGCACAGCCACAAGCGTACCAGCCACAGGTTATCTCGGTCCCAGACGATCATCCAATCACAAGCTGCTTATATAACAGATTAATCAGCTTATAATAATAATCGTCTGGTTTGTCTCGTTCCCAGACCTTCTTGCCAAGGCTTACCTTGCCAAGACGCTAACGCTTTTGGCAAGACCTTCGTTAGAAGGTCTGGTACACGGTTCGGATTTTTGTTAGTCCCTCGCGGGGTATTTAGGCCTATATACACCTACTTTAAGCCAAATTGTCTCAACTTCCATAGCTCCCTAAGCTATTCCTAATGGCCAGAATTACCAAATTAAACCTGGCGAAGAAGACTACGTTGCCCGATTTACCCGATTCCAATTCATTATCTCGTCGTCGCGCCCGACGCCCCCAAGTCGTAGCAGCCACACCTCTCCCACGACCACCGCCGCCCTCTTCCTACCGCAGCCAGAGTACCCAAACCAATGAGCCAGCCTTAAATAACAATTAAGAACCATAAGTCTTTCATTCAGAACGTAAAAGAGTTAATTTAATATTAGAATAGCTGTATAAGCACTGCTAGGGCATTACAACTTTTATTAAGTATTATATAACCGCTTCCAGCCCTTTTAATTACGATATACCAGAGCGACGTGCAAATAGGCTATAGAAGGCAATATTTAAAGAGCCAGAAGTTAAGAAACGGCTTATGGTGTATAGTAATCACTAGCTAGAAAGGCTCCATCAAAAACCTCTATACAAGTAAATAGAGCAAGAGTTGGAGGATCTTATGCGCCCAAAAGAAGAGAACAAAGTTATTATTCTTAGTAGGCTTAGACGATTTAACGCCAAAGAACCAGTTAAAAAGCTTAAGCTTAATACAATTACTGCTAATATACAGCGCCTTGCTCTAACGCTATAGAGCTTCCTTGTAGCTTTAGTTTAGCAAAGGCTATATACCAATTCTCGCGATATTACGCCTTACTATAATAAGCTCTTTATGGTGTGCGCAATCCTGGCAAACATACAAGCCCCTTAAGCTAGCTACCGGTTCCATACTGCTTTAGGGGTTTATTTATACAATATAGGTGTTAAACAAAGGTATATTACGCTTCTTTATAAGTTAGGAGTTATAATATTATATACCAGTCTTGCCAAAATACAAAAGGAACTGGAGGAAGTTGGCAGGGTATATACTTCCACACTTAAGGGTTTAGATAAGACGCCTCCATCACTGCAAGCAGAGGGCATAGTTAAGGTATCTCAGCTATAGATCGCGCACTTAAGGCGTCTTAGCTATTGCTAGTATAATAAATAGTAACTTTCTTATAGCGTATAATTAAGGCAACTGCTTTAAAGAACCGGAACCAGCTGACGGTTGTATATAATAACTTTAACTAGAATAAAAGGGTTCAACATAAGACTATATTAAACACTAATAAGCACCTCTCTACTACTACTTCTAAGCTTATACTTAACCCCGAGTTTCCATACGACGGTCTTTACACTTCTATACTTAAACCTATTGAACAGCTTACTTATAGCGTGATCTTTAATCATCCTGGTAACTAGGTAGATAGATATACGGAATAGTACTAGTTACATTAGATTACTAAGGCCATTATATATACAATACCAAAAGTCAAAGAGCTTAATATTGCCGTAGACTTTTGGCCTAGTATGCCTATTATAGATTGTCTCCCTCCACGAAGCTACGCCACTTTATATTAGGTCCAATTCTAGAGAATAAGGGTACTTTAGAGGGCACATATGGTGTTCTTAGGAATATATTTAGTAGCAATAACGGCGAATGCGGGTTTTAAGAGGGCTAGCTAGGGTATAAGGATGGATCCTTTAATAATAGTAAATTAGTCTTAATTAATGGCGATTAGAAGACCATAGGCCTCCTCTAATCTATATAGCAAGAGCGCTATCTTAAAGAGCGTTACTATAAACGGCTAAAATGGTTTCTTCCTGTGGCTAGATTGTTCTATTGGCGAACTAACTATATAGATATAATACACAACATTTACTACGGACCACCTAACTGCTTTAAATCGTTGGATTATAGTAAGGTCTACCTTAGCGCGCATTAGGGTTATAGGATGCCGTTCTATTATAAAGAGGAGGTTATAATTAAGTTCTTTAACGCCTAAATTACTGCCTGCTTTCTTAGTCTTCTTCCTTAAAATATTAAAGACCAGGGTAATAAGGGGGTTAATAATTAGATTACCGGACAAGATATTAAAAGAGGTAATAAAACGGTAGTAGTAAGAGTAAGATTCCTTACTACCTTATAGCGTATTTAAGAGGAGTTCTTTTTGCCCAGCTAATAGTCCTGTGGTAATAAACTAGTTAATAAGGTGTTCCAAAACCACGTTCGATTTATATAAGATATGGAGGTCTACCTTATATTAAAGTTTGCTATTAAGCACGCTGATATTAGGCTTATTAAACGGGTAATTATTTGCTACTGTCTTCTCTTTACTAGCAGTGCAAAGAGTTAATATATACAGTTGGCTTTATACCTTACTAGATTGCTCGTAACTAAAGCCGCAGATTAAGTCCTCTAAAGATTATTACTTGCCAGTATATTAGTTAATTGTAGAGGCCAGCAAGATAGTTGGTTTAAGATAAATTAACTTAATAAATATTATAATCTTATTCTTAAGCTTCTTCTTTAAGGCCAACGGCGAACTAGTTTAGATGTGACTAAGTTATTTACTTAAGTATTACTTACCGCTAGTTACTGCCTAGAGCTACGGTATGCTATAGAGGACACGTTTAGCCAGTTTAATAGCACATATTACACGCCAGCTGACGCAGCTACTGATGTATATCATTTTACACTTAAGTTGTCAACTACTATTATAAGGCGGCCTAGCGGACGAAAGAGTCACCTTAGCTATAAGGATATTGTTAATATTGGAACTTAGAGGCTCTCTAGGGGTTTAAAGAAAGGACAGCCTATAAAGCTACCTTCTAAATCAACCTTATTACAATCAGAACCTTCTAGAGCTAAAAAGTAAAAAATCCCAAAGCAACCAGCTTATTACGACTTGCTTATTGATAGCTTTAATACAAAGCTGCAAGGGCGTATTACTATGGTAGAAGGCCTTGACGATATTAACGTAGATAAGCCTAAGATAACACCAATTAATACCTTACTTAATAGAGCTACACTTAATACCTAATCTTGTGGACTTTCTATCTAGTTCTAGTGTTCTGTTTAATTAGTAAGTTAACTATCTACTTATAAGGTATAATACTAATTAATATATAACTATTTAACTTTTCCATTACGGCGGAGCCTCTGTTTCGGTTACTTAGGGAAGGTATAGTGTTTTACTAGGGACCAGAGCAGTTATAAGCAATAGTAACTTTAAAGACAGCCATTACTATAGCGCCAGCGCTAATCCAAATTGACTATTCGCCTGGGGCAGGAGAAATTATATTAATAGTAGACTTAAGCGGTGCTAGATAGGGAGCAACGTTAAACCAACTTAATAAAGAAGATAGACGCCACCCATATAGGTTTGAGAGCGGAATATAGTTAAAGGGAGAACAGAAGTACGACTCTGAAAAGCTTAGGTATAGAGCTCTACTTTATACAATTAAGAAGTTTTAAGTCTAGCTGTACGGAGCGCAATTTATAGTTAAAGCATATGCTAATACCCTAGTGGCCCAGCTTAATAGGTTAGTAATAGATCTACCAGGATTGCTAATAACCTATTAGTTAGCGTGGATTTAGCTATAGGATTTCGATATGCGATATATACCTAGAAAGAAGAATAGCGTAGTAGATGGTTTATCCCGGCGACCCGCATAAGAAGGAGAACTAAAGGATAAGCCTAAGGAAGACCTGGAAGACTTCATAGATTGGGAGCTCGGGTGTATTACATATACAATAAATTTAATAATACTATAAAACGAAGATCTAAACGTTAGCCTGCTTAATAACACGTGCTCTAAAGAATACTAGAAAATTACGCGATAGCTATTAAACACTCCAAAGACCTCAAGAAATAACCGCAAAGGAGTTTAAAAGCTTTAAGCGTAAAGTAATTAAATTTAAGATTAAGAATCAGCTCCTATTTAGATAAATAAGCAAGAATATACCATTGCAAAAAGTGGTGGATAGTGAGGAATACTAGAAGAAAGTAGTGTAAGAGATATATAATAAGAACAGGCACTAAGGGAAGGAAGAAATGTTACAAAGGTATTAGCATAATATTAGTGGCCCGGACTCCATAAAACGGTTAAGAAATATATAAGAGAGTGTTTTAAGTGCCAGAAGTACTCACCTAGGTAAGAGGAGGAGGCCTTATATCTAACCTAGATAGCCGCCCTTTGGGAATAGGTCTTAATGGATATTATATATATGCCAACGGCTAAATTAGGGAAGCAGTATCTGGTGGTAGCTAGAGAGTACCTTTTAGGCTAGCTAGAAGCAAGAGCTTTAACAAATATAATATCTAAAGCGGTAGCAAAATTCCTGTAGGAAGAGGTTATCTGTAGATAGGGGGTATTTAGACAACTCTCTGTTAATAGAGGACTGGAGAATAAGGATATGGTAACTGCTCTTATAGAAGCATACAGAATTTATTAAGTGGTTATATTAGCCTACTATCCATAAGAATAAGGCCTAATTAAGAGAGGACATTAACCTCTAATAATAGCGTTAGCGAAGTATGGAGGCGACTAGGTGCAGAATCTAATAAAAGCGCTTTAGGCTGACCAAACAATAGTTAAGGGGACAACAGGAATAACGCCAGTATAAATACTCTGCGGACAAGAATAGGTGCTCCCAATTAACCTTTGCCTCCCTATATGGCAGACGCTTCCGTGGAATAAGGTAAAGACAATAGAGGAACTAATCGTTTTAAAAATAAAATAGTTTAAATAATAAGAAATGAACAATAAAGAAGCTTAGGAGAGGGTGCGCCGCTATTATCTAGCCAATAAAGAATACTTTAATAAGACAAAGAATACCTGTAAAAGTAAGCTTAAGCCTAGAGAGCTTATGCTAGTATAGGATGCGAAGAAGGCAAAGGATATATCGCAATAGTAAAAGCTGCAGCTAAAATGGCAGGGCCCCTTTCAGATTAAAAGGTTGTTAGAAAAAGGGTTCTATAAAATTAAGGACCTTAATAGCACTAAAATAGGAGGCACCCTATATAGGAATCAGTTAAAATGGTTTTATATATAAGATCCTAAGGGGATCAGACCAGAAGACTATATAAATAAAAGCAACCATAACATAGAAGAAGTCTTTGCAGAAGAAGAAGCACTTAAAAAGAGGGCTGTAGCATAAGTAGAGAAATTAATAACCGAACTACCATTATAACAGACGCGGGCATAGAAGCGAGTATAAGAACTAGACAAAGCCTTATAAAAGAGAAGGTTAATATAAGAGGTAGTAATAACTAAGCCGTTAATATTTAATAGGAGCGAGTACAAACGCTTTAACTAGGGGACAGTTGAATTCTTAGGTAAGGGAGGGGGACTTACTCTATATCCTACAAAAAGCGAAGTTGGGCCAAACTTCGGTACAGTATAAAGTAATATCAGCTGTTGGGAAAGGTGTTCTCTAGGAAGAATTAGCCGGGTTCTTATCTATAAAGCCCTCCTACCCTCTTATTTAAGTAACTTAATTATTACTACTTATAAAAGAGTTTCTTTACACCTATCCTTTATATGCGTCCCTTCCTTCTAACTATACTATGATCTTACCGCGTCTTAAGGATTATACAACCCTACCAAAAAGGCAGTCTTCTATAAAGATTCTTCTATAAATAGGCTGTTACTTAGGACACCTATTACTATAAGTAGCAACTCGTTTGCTTTCTTCTCTCTACCTCTATAACAAACACGTAAAGCAACTATAAGGATTAGAGTCTTCTACTACACTCCTATCTTATTCCACTGCTATAAGGAATTAGGAAAAGAGTTTAGCTCTTTAAAGCTAGTTTTAAATCCTCTATTTTGACAACTACTCTTATAAGGAATAACTATACGCATAGTCTTCTTCCTTCCACCTTTATTACCAATAACTATCTCTTATAAATATTTTATATTTTTAGGTTCTATAATTTTCGAATTAACATTTTCATTTCCTTTTAAGTTAAGAGAAGAGCTACTTTACTTTAAGAAGTCTTGGTTAAGTATACTAGAGGTTAGAGTTAAGCATCATCTAAGTCTTATTTATTCTTTTAAAAAATTATTAATGTTAATATTATTATTATATAAAAGTCTTGGCAAGGAAAATCTAACTAATTAGACAACTTTAACTGGCGGTTAAAGTTCCTTAATATTTTAAGATTTCACGTGACGACTATTTTAATTCACCTTTTTAGCAAATACTATAAGATCTTTATTTTGACTTCCTGTTATCCTATTTTATTTAATTATACGCGCCCGTTTACCTTTCTTCGCGTTAAGAAGGCACTATTATTACTCTTCTCTTAAATTGCCCATTGCGTACGCGGAATTTTACTGTAAAAATGCCTATAACCATGGAACTCCACTTAAAAGGAAAGCCGCCGCCTCTGCCTCCCACGCCTCTGCCTCCCACGCCTCTGCCTCCCACTATCCGGTCGATGGCCCTCGCATACCAAGGAAAGGCGCAGATAATGGAGGTTATCCTTAAAGCTATCTAAAGCCACCCGGTTAATTAGCGCGTAAATATCTATTATAGTTTAACGCAGGTCATTTTAAACTAGGAGCATAATGTAGTTAAGGCTGCGAAAAATACTATAATTAAGATTAAAAAGGATGGAGAGCTTAAAGGAAACTTAGAAAGTAAAGAGTAGGAAAATACCTTTATAGATATTAGGAAGCTTTCTAAGATTACTTATAAGATTAATAAGATCAAGACAGTGCGGGATACAGTTAAGAAGGAGTAGGAAGAAGAGCTTTTAGAAGGTCCCTATAAGCTCTTCTACACATATTACATACTAAAAAGCATTCGTATCCTTATTAATTAAGCTAAAAAGAGCGAGATCGCCAGAGAGGATGCGTTAAAGATAGTTAATAATACAATACTAAACTACCTAGAACTCTTAAAGGCTGGGATCTTAAGGACTCTATACCTAACACCCTTAGATTTCCTTAATGCTTATAAATTTGGACTGGAAGTTGATAAGAAGCTAATTAAGAAATAGAGGCTCGCCTGTTATCTAAGCTAGGGCTATAAGCTTTTAGTACTAGCCTTAACTATTAAAGCTAAAGAAGAGGGATCTATACTAGAGCCAGTTACTCTAGGACCTCTATTAGTACCTTTTAAAGAGGTTAAAGGCTTAAACGCAAAGATACTGCGTAGTTCGTTTCTGTTTGGAGGTAAGGTTCCTAAAGCTAATAGAGAGGACTCTGAACCTAATAAATCTACATCTTTAGAGGATATTTTTATTGCTAGCTTCTTGCAGAAACGCAAGGCCTAAAAAGCTTCTAAGAAATCTTCTAGAAAGAAACTAAAAATAGAACCTACGGAACCTTTAGCTTCTAGTAAAGCTAATAGACGAAAGGGAAAGGTAGCTATAATTACTAAAGCTAATAAAGAGGTAATTGTTAGGAAACCATAGCCGAAATGAAAAATAAAATGCTTATGCCATTTTAAAACGCTAGTTAAATTAATAAAGGCTTTTAATTTAAAGAAAGAACTAGAAGGCGGTGTCTCTTCTATCTTATAACAGTTTATTATAGCCTGGTAAGGAAATAGGACAGAAGTCCACGCGTTATACCGGATATATCTTTAGAAAATGGCAGGATTGCTAGGACTAGATACCAGTACTTTTTCTATAAATTTATATTTGCGAATTCACTTAGTCTCTAAGAACTATAATACTATTAATATTCTCCAAACAGCCGAAAGCTCTTATTTTTGGTTTAAAAGGGATAGTCATCCTAAGCATACGAACGATGGTCTTGGGATTTACGCTTATTCTACTATACGACCTAGTGATTATTAAGTGGATTATATAGGGTTAAGGAAGCTTGTGTTAGGCTTAAAAGGGGAAATAGAATAGGACTTGCTTAGAATCCACCAGGCCAATTTATTTAAATGGTGGAAAGATACTAGGATTCTAGACATTTTTAAAGAGGAGTTTAATATATACGCGCATTATTTACATAAAACTGCTAAAGAGGAAAATAGCGGTATCCTTTAGACTATGTACCATTCTCTACTATAGTAGGTAGTTCGGATGGATCTGGAGCACTACTAGCATATAGTGGCTTTACGCGCCAATGGGGCTACTCGTTTTATTATATATCTAAGCTATACGCTCTGGTTCCTTAGTAGCCATCTCCCTAAAAAGCGGAACTTGGAAATTAACCTTCTCTAAGTGCGTAAAGAAGGGCCAAATTCTGGAGAAAGCTGGCTTTGTTCTTATATCTCCTTAATTAATAAGGGGAGTTAGTCTTACGCAGAGTTCCTACCTAGCATGCATTAGTATATACCAAAATAGGTAGGCTTGCTTTAAGAACATAGGGAACTTAATAGTAGAGGGCGTATTAAGAATATGGAAACTACCTAGACTAAAGCTAATACTAAGAAGTTTAAGCTTAACTAGATGCCCATTGCGTTAAGGACTAGTAAAGTGCGGTTTATAAAAGCTACTATTATATAAGAAGCCTCTTAAGCAACATTAAGTCGCTTAATTGTTATACTAGACTTAATCACAATCCTACTAAATACTAAGAGATTGGAGATCCCTAGGCTTAAGAGCTAGTAGGCCGTTATATAGATAAATCTAGACGCTTTTCCCCCAGTTTTAACTCCTACTGGCGAACCTATTTCTAATACTCCTCCACATAAGTTTCCGGCCTATATACAGCTGTAGGCAAAGAGCGCTTTTTTAAATGCTTTAGTTAGGAGACTTTTATAGGACGACCCTTAAGTAAGAAGAAAGCAATAGTTAATCCTAGATCCTTTATTAAATAATAAATATAAAGTATTTTAGGAAAGATACAGGACTTATATTGCTAAGGCTGTTCGTAAAAGCTTTAGAGAGCTAGAGGAATTTAAATAGGAGGTATTTAGGGTAAAGTCTTACTTTTTGGCAAAAGAACAAGGGTGTGAGCGTCCTGTAGATAACCTAGAATATCCTAAAGACTTAGTTTTGGATCTAGAATACGAAAATAACCTAACTGATATAACTTTTAGCGCTCCCCCACTAACCGATTATGGTTCTAAAGGCTATTCTAAAGGCGAGGCTGGGGCTGTTACGCCTTAGGGCGCTAGGACTGCTGCGCTAAACCTTAGTCCTAATATCTTCAATAATAAGGTAGCGCCTATAGAAATCAACCAGAAGCCAAAGGATATAAGCAAGCTTAAAGAAGATAGCTTCTAAAATGCTACTTCTAAATATTTACCGGTATTTGTTAATGCTCTAGAGAATACTAATAAGGTAGTAGTATTATACCGCCTAACGCCTTCACCAATTTCAAAAAAGGGTACTACTTTAGAAGAATAGATAATTGATTCTAGTGTTCTCTAACCTCCTACGTAGAAGACAATATAAGCGGAAATAAATGCTATCCGTAAAAAGGTGTCTTTAAAACTCTAGGTTAGTATTGTTGATACGCAAGATAATATAAATGCAGAGCTTAAGGCGGAAGGCGTAGATAATGTAGACGAAAATAGAGGCGATAATTAAGGAATGGGTATAGGCAGCTTTAGAGGAGTTAAAGGAGCACTAGGTGTTAGGTTGTTTTTTTTCTATCCTTAAGCATTCCTCACCTACCAAATAGGGTCTGTAAAGAAACGTTAGGGGACAACGTTTTAGGTAGGGGTAGTAATATAGTAGTATAGAACGCTCCTTGGTTATTTTAGTTTATTTCTTATCACGTATAGGGGACTTAGGGTTATATATATTATAGAAGGAACCTAGGCTTTAACCTTATTCTAAAAAGAATCTAACTTACCCTCTAGTTATTCTTCTACCTCCCTAGTATAACTTATCTAGTCCCATTTCTCTTATAATACTTAGTTAAGTATTATCTTTTAGTGTTAGGCTTTGCCCTTCTACACTAGCTCTCTATTATTCGCTGCTATAATTAGATTAGTGTCTATATATTACCTTCCCTTTTAAAAAGCAGCTAGATCTAATTAACCTATAGCTTTACCTATAAGCTTATTAAAATATCAGATACTCAGTTTAACTTTAATAATATTCTTAACGAGATTTTTAAATCTACTCCTCTTCCTTAGCTTCTACTATAGCTTTTGCCGCTTCCTCCACTACCTCTATAGCGGCCTCTGCAACAGCCTCTGCAACCACTATCCTCTGCGCTGGTATTGTCCGGCCGCTTATCTCGCCCCTCGCGCTCTTACTAAGTAGCTAGCCCTAGAGACGTATGGGATATTCCTTTTTAGACGAGGAGAATCTTAAACACAGTAGGCCTACTGGTGGGCTTAGGTATATTATATTATATTAACACTGGCGTTTTACTATTAATTATGCTTCTAGAGCCACTGCTACTACTACTACTACTACTATTACTCCTCTCTCTGGCCCTGCGCCAACTTCTACTACTACTACTGCTGGCCTCCCGTCCCCTACGTAGCATTAACTCGACTTAACAAATACTACTACCATCAACGCCGCTGCCAGATAGTTCAGTTATTAGGGCTAGGCTTTGTGGAATAGCCTAGAGTCTTGCTATTATAAGGGGCTTACGCCCGTATAATAAATGGTCTATACGGCAAGCCGACCCCGGCGGCTTATGCCCAGTGTACTGCGTGGGGGTTAGTGTATAGTATATTATTTAGCCTTTTATACTAATACAAGTCTGGCTGTATGGAGTATAATTCACAGTTGAAACAGATATTAATACCCTAGTATCCCAGTTTAATAGGTTAGTAATAGATCTGCCTAGATTACTAATAACTTATTAGTTAGTGTGGATTTAGTTATGGGACTTTAATATATAACATGCACCTAGAAAGAAGAATAGTGTAGTAAATAGCTTGTTCTAGCGACCCGCGCAAGAAGGAGAGCTAAAAGATAAGCCTAAGGAGGACCTAGAAGACTTTATAGATTTGGAACTCGGGCGTATTGTATATACGATAAACTAGACAGTGCTGCGAAATAAGGATCTAAATGTCAGCCTGCTTAATAATATGTACTCTAAAGAATACCAGAAAATTATATAATAGTTATTAACGCTCCAAAGACCTTAAGAAATGAACACAAAAGAGTTTAAAAGCTTTAAACGCAAGGTAGTTAAATTTAAGATTGAAGAGCGACTCCTATTTAAAAGAATGTACCATTATAAAGAGTAGATGGCGAGGAATACTAAAAGGAAGTAGTGCGACAGATACATAACGAGAATGGATACTATAGGAAGGAAGGAACGTATATAAAGGTATTACTACGATATTGGTGGCCCGGACTCTATAAAATAGTTAAGAAATATACGGAAGAATATCCTAAATGCCAAAAGAATTCACCTAAGCAAGAGGAGGAAGCCTTATAACTAACTTAAACAGCTGCCCTTTGGGAACAGGCCTTAATAGATATTGTCTATACGCCAAAGGCCAAATTGGGAAAGCAGTATCTAGTAGTAGCTAAAGAGTACCTTTTAGGCTAGCTAGAGGCAAGAGCTTTAATAAATACAATATCTAAAGTAGTAGCAAAATTTCTGTGGGAAGAGGTTATCTAAGATAGGGAGTATTTAGATAACTCTCTATTAACAAAGGACCAGAGAATAAGAATATAGTTACCATTCTTGCAAAAACATATAGGATTTATTAAGTAGTTATATTAGCCTACTATCTACAAGGACAAGGCCTAGTTAAAAGAGGACATTAGCCTCTAGTAGCAGCATTAGCGAAGTACAGAGGCGACTAGGTGCAGAATCTAATAAAAGCGCTTTAGGCTAACTAAACAACGGTTAAGGCAATAACGGGAATAACATAGGCTTAAATGCTCTGTAGACAAGAATATATACCCCTAATTAAACTCTGCCTTTCTATATAGTATACACTTCTATAGAATAAGGTGAAGATAACGGAAGAGTTAATTATTCTAAAAATAAAACAGTTTAAGTAATAAGAGATAAATAATAAAGAAGCTTAGGAGAGGGTACGCCGCTATTATCTAGCCAATAAAGAATGCCTGTAAGGGCAAGCTTGAGTCTGGAGGGCTTATGCTAGTATAGAATGCAAAGAAGGCAAAAAATATATCACGATGGCAAAAGCTATAGTTAAAATAGCAGGGTCCCTTCTAGATTAAAATAGTATTAGAAAAAGGGTTCTATAAACTCAATAGTACTAAAATAAGAGGCACTCTGTATAGGAATAGGTTGAAATAGTTCCTTATATAAGATCTTGAGGAAGTTAGACTAGAAGGCCGTATAAATAAAAGCAATATAATATAGAAGAGGTCCCCATAGAAGAAGAGGCACCTAAGGAGAAGGCCGTAGCGTAGGTAGAGAAAAGGTAATCTCTAGGAAGAATTAGCCGAGTTCTTATCTATAAAATTCCTCCTGCCCTCTCGTTTAAGCAACTTAATCGCCACTACTTATTAAAAGAGTTCCTTTAAGCTTCCTAAAAGACAAACAGCCAGTTTCCTGCTATACTAGTACGGCACTGTACTACTCTATTAGCATGAGGATTATGCAAGCCAAGCCTAATTAAGAAGGAAAGAAGCGAGAGAGAAAGCCTTTATAAACGGTAATTAACTGAGATTATGTTATAGTTATAGTTGGTTCTACCTGTCCTTTATATACGCTCCTCCCTTATAATTACATTATGATCTTATTATGTCTTAAGGATTATAGCTCTACTAAGAGATGGTCTTCTATAAAGATCCTTCTATAGGCAAGCCGTCACTTAGGACACCTACCACTATAAGCAGCAACTCTTTCTCTTTCTTCTCTTTATCTCCATAACGAACGCGCAAAGTAACTGTAAGTAAGGCTTATCTAGGGAACACTTGGCACTACAATAGCTAACACTCTTAGAGACTGAGTCTTCTACCACACTCCTACCTCACCTTACTGCTATAAGCAATTAAGAAAAGAGTTTACTTCTTTAAAGCTAGTTCTAAATCCTTAGTCTTAATAACTGCTCTTATAGAGAATAACTTTATACGTGGTCTTCTTCCTTTTATCCTCGTTACCAGTAACTATCTCTTATAAGTATTTTACATTTTTACACTCTGCAATTTTTAATTTAGCATTTTCATTTCCTTTTAAGTTAAGAGAAGAGCTACTTACTTTAAGAAACCTTGGTTAAGCATATTAGAGGTTAAAGTCAAGCATTATTTAATTCTTAGTTACTCTTTTGAAAATTTTAGTACTAACTAATGTTATTATTATGGAAAAGTCTTGGTAAGGGAAATCTGACTAATTAGACAACTTTAACTGCCGGTTAAAGTTCCTTGACATGTTAATAATTCATATAACAGTCTTTTTTAATTTACCTTTTTCTGGAAAATACCATAAGGCCTTTTTTTTAATTTCTTGTTATCTCGTCTTATTTAGTTATACGCGCCTGTTTACTTTTCTCTCACGTTAAGAAGACACTGTTATAGCTCTTATTTTGAAATACTACCTATACGCCTATTGCGCACACGAAATATCACTGTAAAAAAGTCTGGAACTATAGAACTCCGCTTAAAAGGAAAGCCGCCGCCTCTGCTTCCCACGCTTCTGCCTCCTACGCCTCTACCTCCTACCATCCAGTCAATGGCCCTCGCATACTAAGGAAAGGCGCAGACAATAGAGGTTATCCTTAAAGCCGCCCAAAGCCACCTAGTTAATTAACGCGTAAACATCTATTATAAACCAGGAGCATAATGTAGTTAAGGCTACAAAAAATACAATGGTTAAGATTAAGAAGGATAATAAGCTTAAGGGAAATTTGGGAAACAAAGATTAGGAAAACGCCTTTATAGACATTAGAAAGCTCTCTAAGATTACCTATAAGATTAATAAGATTAAGGTAGTGCGAAATATAATCAAGAAAGAGTAGGGAGAGGAACTTTTAGAAGGTCCCTATAAGCTCTTCTACACATATTACGCACTAAAAAGCATCCATATCTTTATTAATTAGGTAAAAAGAAGTCAGATCTTCAGGAAGGATGCGTTAGAAATAATTAATAATACAATACTAAGCCGCCTAGAACTCTTAAAGGCTGGGATCTTAAGGACCCTATACTTAACACCCTTAGACTTTCTCACTACCTATAAATTCGGATTAGTAGTTAACAAGGAGTTAATTAAGAAATAGAAGCTCGTTTATTATCTAAGCCAGGGCTATAAGCTTTTAGTACTAGCCTTAACTATTAAAACTAAAGAGGAATCTACACTAGAGCCAGTTACTCCGGCACCTCTACTATTACCTTTTAAGGAGGTTAAAGGCTTAAACGCAAGGATGCTGCGTAGCTCGTTTCTATTTGGAGGCAAGGTACCTAAAGCGTAAGAAGAAGACTCCAAATCTAATAAATCTACGTCTTTAGAGGATGACCTCGTCGCTAGCTCCCCATAGAAACATAGGGCTAGGAAAGCTTCTAAGAAATCCCTAAGAAAGAAGCTAAAGATAGGACCTACGGAATCTCTAGCTTCTAGTAGAGCTAATAGGCGGAAGGGAAAAGTAACAATAATTGCTAAAGAAGAGGTGATCGTTGGGAAAGCACAGCCAAAGCGGAAAATAAAATGCTCGTATTATTCTAGAACGCCAGCTGAATTAATTAAGGCCCTTAATTCCAAGAAAGAGCTAAAAGACGGTATCTTTTCTATCTTACACTAATTCATTACGGCCTAGTAGGGAAATAGAACAGAAGTCCACGCGTTATACCAGATACATCTTTAGAAAATAGCAGGGTTGTTAGAATTAGATGCCAGCGTTTCTTCTACTAATTTATATTTACGAATCCACTCAGTCTCTAAGAACTATAATACTGTTAACATTCTCCAGATAGCTAAAAGCTCCTATTTCTGGTTTAAAAAGAATAGTCGCCTAGAGTATGCAAACGATAACCTCGAAATTTACGCTTATTCTACTGTATAGCCTAGCGATTATCCAGTAGACCGCGTGGGATTAAGAAAGCTTATATTAGGCTTAAAAGGGGAACTTAAATAGGACCTGCTCGGAATCTACCACGCCAATTTATTTAAATAGTGGGAAGATGTTGGAATTCTAGGCATTTTCAAGAAAGAGTTTAATATGTACGCGCACCATTTACAAAAGACTACTAGGGAAGAGAAAGATAGTATCCTCTAGACCATATATTATTTCTTACTATAATAGGTAGTTCGCATAGATCTAGAGCACTACAGACACACCGTAGCTTTACGCACTAATAATGCTACTTGTTTTATTGCATATCCAAGCTACACGCTCTAGTTTCTTAATGGCCATCTTCCTAAAAAACGGAACTTAGAAATTGATCTTCTTTAGGTACACGAAGGAGGGCTAAATTCTAGAGACAGCTGGCTTCATTCTTATATTTTCTTAGTTAAGGAGGGGAGTTAGTCTTATATAGAACTCCTACCTAGAATACATTAGTATATACCAGAATAGGTAGATTTACTTTAAGAGCGCGGAGAACTTAATAGTAGGGGGCGTATTAAGAATATAGAGACGGCCTAGACTAAGGCTAATGCTAAAAAGTTCGAGCTTAACTAGATACCCATTACATTAAAAACTGGAGAAATATGGTTTAAAAAAGCTACTATTGCATAAGGAGCATCTTAAGCAACATTAAGCCGCTTAATTATTACTCTAGACTTAATCACAATCCTGCCAAATACTAGGAAACTAGAAATCCCTAGGCTTAAGAGCTAGTAGGAGGTTATATAGATAAATCTAACTAGTCTTCCCCCAGTATTAACTCCTACTGGCAAACCTATTACTGGTATTCCTCCATATAAATTCCCGGCCTATATATAACTGTAGGCAAAGAGTGCCCTTTTAAATGCTTTAGTTGGAAGACTTTTATGGGATAATCCTTAAGTAAGGGTAGAACAGCGGATAATCCTAGATCCTACCTTAAACAATAAATACAAAGCATTTTAGGAAAGACATAGGGCGCGTATTGCTAAGGCTGTTTGTAACAGTTTTGAAGAGCTTAAGGAATTTAAACAAGAGGTATTTAGGGCGAAGTCTTACTTTTTAGTAAAGGAATAAGGCCATAGGCGTCCCGTAGATGACTTAGAATACCTTAAAGACCTAAGTTTAGATCTAGAAAACGAGGGTATAACTTCTAGCGCTCCTTTGTTAACTAAGCATAGTTCCAAAGGCTATACTAAAGGCGAGAATAGGGCTATTACGCCTTAAGACGCTAGGACTACTGCTCTAAACCTTGGTCCTAATATCTTCAATAATAAAGTAGTGCCTATAGAGATTAACTGTAAACTAAAGGATCTAAGTAAGCCTAAGGGAGATAGCCTCTAGGATACTACCCCTAAACAATTATCGACAGTTATTAGTACCTTGGAAGATACTAATAAACTAGCAGCATTGCACCGCCTAACGCCTTCACCAATTTCGGAAAGGGGTGCTGCTTTAGGAGAGTAGGTAATTAACTCTAGTATTCTATAATCTCCTTTGTGGAAGAAAGTGCAAGTAGAAATATATACTATCTAAGAAAGAGTGTCTTTAAACCTCTAAGCTAGAGATATTAATACGTAGGATAATAGGAGTGCAGAACTTGAAGCAGAAGGTGTAGTAGATAAAAATAATATAGAAGAAGCGGAGGCGATGATTAAGGAGGGAGTATAGGCAGCTTTAGATAAGTTGGAGGAGTATTAGGCGTTAGGGTGTCTTCTTTTTTAGGGCATCTATTACCCACTTTAGGAGATGCAAGGAAACGTTAGGGGACAACGTTTTTAGGTAGGGAGGTAATATAGTGGTGTTAAATGCCCCTTAGTTATTTTAGTTTGTTTTCTTATCACGTGTATAAGACTTAGGGTTATATATATTTTAAAAGGAGCTTAGGTTTTAACCTTACCTTACTTTAATACAACTTCTCCTCTACCCTTTATTGATTAATGACTTCTCTGGTATAACTTAAGTCATTCTGTTCTTTTATTTACAATACTTGATTAAGTATTATCTTTTAGCGTTAGGCTTTGCCCTTCCACACTACTTATAACGGCGGTAATATTAATCTGGTTATAAAGCCAAAGCTCCCTATATACCACTATATATATATCAAACAGCTTATTAGTAATGGGGCTTAGCGGAATATATAGGGTATAAAAATATTATTAGAATAGCAATAACTTACCTTCTCTTTATAATTGTGATAATAACTAAAACCTCTTTCTCTTCCTTATATCTAGTGTGTTCTAGATGCATTGCATATTTAGGCTTTGTAAGCTTAATGGGCTATATCTTACAGGCAATAGCACCTAAGTATTGCGCAGAGGAGACTGGCGCGGGGGTAGGCTTAAAGAGAGTCACGGTTATATAGCGGATACAGTAGCAACTGATATAGCCTAACTAGTAGTAGCGGTAGATATAGCAGTATTAAACAGGGAGTTAATTAATGAAGTTTAACTCTAGCTCGGCGTTAGATTAACACTAGAAATCCTAAATATTGCATCTACACCCTATAAAGAAGGGTGTAGTATATAATTATATTTAAGACCGGCCGCACGCAGCTCCTACTATAGACTTTTAGATAGCAGATCTGCGTGCTCCTATTCGTTTATATAGTTATTAAGGTGTTCGTATATAGTAATTAGGTGGAATTAACATGCTATTTAATATAGCATAGTATATGGAACGGCAATAGTATAATGTGTTAGAAATAGAGTAGATCTACTAATAGCTATAGGTACTACTAATATCTGAGCCCACATCTAAAGTCTCTTAAGGATATAATTCTTTTTGGCATCCAGATTTGCCCCCTTCTTATTATATATTTCACGTTCGGGCGTTCTTAACTAAAGGGAGTTATTGCAGTGACTATAGCAGGAGTCTTTATCGGTATTAGCAGCAATTAAAGCGTTAGGCTCAGCGAAATACTTATATAGTGTTTCCTTAATATACTCGTGATCGTTATATAGCTGGAAAAACTTATCTCTTATCTCTATACGCTTCTGCTTGTCTTCCTTTTTACCTCCCTACTTTAACTGGATGGTGTCACTGGCTAACAAGTTATCCGAGTTTATAGAATTAACTAACGGTAATTAGGATCCGCGTGATAGTAATAGCTAAGAGGTAGGGAAAGGGTGGGATAATAGTGCGCAAGACTGTCGCTGTTAGCGAGAATTCAAACGGTGTACTACCTTCGGCTTTAGCTGTGGGAGTAGGTCTCATTCGCTAAAGCACCAGTATTTAAACAGAAAGATTACTTCAGCCCTTCTACCATCACAACCAGCTTGACTACCACGCTATAGAAGAAAAGAGAAATGTTGTTTAGGCGCTAGTATTATATATATAACCACTCTACGGACGTCTAGAAGATTAACACCAATCCTAATAGCCTCTATGGCAAAAATAATTTAAATCTTAGAAGATTCTGCTAGTTTCCTAAACTTATCTAGTATTAACTTCTTGCTAAATAATAAGGTTGTTTAATAGAATACAGCTATAATTAAGCGGGTGATATTCTTAGTATATTAAGCTGGATATAGCTGCTATAGGTACTTAGATATGCTTCTATGCGCCTCTATAGCTTGGACTCTAGTGTTAAAGAATATAATAGTCTTTGGAATCTTATACGGAGTAGCTAAGCGGCTCCCACCCTAAAAGACGGCAGGATTGATATATGTTTTAATAGTTGGAGGATTAACAGCCTTATTAAGAAGGAAGCGGAGCGAGGTATATTTAGCAATTATATCCTTTAGTATCTAGCTAAGATAAAAGACAAGCTCTCTATGGGAAATAGAAGTCTATTTAAGGTATATATTAGTGTTATTAAAGCCTAAGGACTTCTTTACCGTTTCTAATATTTCTGGATTAAAAGTTATAGAATAGGCAAACCACGGAACCGAGCTTCCAATTAGATTGCGCATATAGTATAGCTATATATACTTGGGGCGAAACTTCTTACCCTATTATATAATAAGATGAGCTTTATTAACAGTAACCAAGGCCAATTACTTCTTAAACTCAGGGTCTTTAAGCAGATCTTAAAAAGATGGTATACTAGCAAGCTCAGGACTAATAAAGATATAGGTATATAGGCCGGCTCTTACATTCTTAAGCGCTTTATCTATATCCTTAACGTCGGCGTTAAGGAGCAGCGCATTACCACCAATCTGATTAACCTTTTAAACTTGCTCTTTTGCAATCTCGTTTAGAGGAAGAAATATCAGCGATATAGTATTTTTACAAAGGATTGAAATTACTTACATAATAAGGCTTTTACTAAAGCCGGTTTATGCAATAAGGATAATATTAATGCGATTATAGATCAGCCTCCAAATATAGGTTACCTACTTATTTTTTGCATGGAATTCGTCGCTATATAGCAGTAATATAGTACCCTAAATTGCGTTATCTTATGCTTAAGTTATTATATTGGGCTTCTTCTTATCTTGGATTTTTCTCTGAGCCCTAGCTACCCGTATCTTTAGTATATCCTAACTAGTCAAGCTAGTAGAGAGTTAAGGTGTATCCTAGCTAGCCAAGCTAGTAGAGAGTTAAGATGTTTATAGATCTATCCATAGTAACTAAAGAGCTTCGCCATCTGCTACTAGTAATTAAGACGCCTTATTATCAGTACGTTGCTTTTTAAAGACGTTTACTACACTAATAGTATTATCTACTACCTCGCTAGCAGTACGAGGATAGTTAGGTACTGTACTAGGCGCATATCCAACTTTTAGCTTCCTTATTAAGGCCTTTAAGCGTTTCTTTATACCAAACGGCGCTATATAGCTTATTGGTAAACATGGAGTTGGTAGGGGGTTTGCAGGTCAATATTTAGGTAGTACAGGTAGCAGAGGAGCAATAAAGCAGGTAATAAGGCACAAAATTAATCTAGATGCAATATATTAGCTATTTAGGTGTTTATCTACTATAAATATTAATATAGGAGGTCAAACGTTAAGGATTAGTAATGGTTGATGGCTCTGGCTAAATATTTACTGTTATAGCGGTAATATTTAAGGCGAAATTTAAGGCGAAACGTAGCGGTAACCACTAGGCCGTTTGCAATAATTTTGGCAGTGTTAGAATCGCCTTATAAAGCTCTAGAACATAACGTTAGCTAATTGTCTATAAAGGCGTTAGTTTGTTGTTAATTAATAGCAGTAAAGTTTTAAGCAGAACTTTAAAGGGGAGACCCGCTTATTTAAGGCGAAATGTAGCAGTAACCACTAGGCCGTTTGCAATAATTTTGGCAGCGTTAGAATCGCCTTATAAAGCTCTAGAACATAACGTTGGCCGATTATTTATAAAGGCGTTGGTTCGTTGTTAATTAATAGCTAAAAATTTAGTATAGCGCGCGAGTTTGTATAAGAATTATATATAAATCGGCGCAAGGGACTAATAAATTTCCAAACCGTGTACCAGACAACAACAACATAAGATAATTAATCTGTTATATAAGCAGCTTATAATTGGCTGATCGTCTAGGACCGAGATAACGTCTGGTTTATCTTGGTCCTAGACAATCAGCCAATTATAAGCTGCTTACATAATATATTAATCATCTTATGTTGTTGTCGTCTGGTATTATCTCGGTCCCAGACGATAATCCAATTATAAGCTGCTTACATAACAGATTAATCAGCTTATATTATTATCGTCTGGTATATGGTTTGGAAATTTGTTAGTCCCGCGCGCTAATTTATATATAATCCTTATACAAACTTGCGCGCTATACTAATTTTTTAGCCATCAATTAACAACAAACCAGCGTCTTTATAAATAATCGGCCAACGTTACGTTCTAGAGCTTTACAGGGCGATTCTAATGCTGCCAAAATTATTGCAAACGGCCTGGTGGTTACCGCTACGTTTTGCCTTAAATATCACCACCAAAACAGTAAACATTCAGCTAAAGCCACTAATCCTTAACATTTGACCTCCTATATTAATATTTATAGTAGATAAACACCTAAATAGCTAATATATTGTATCTAGATTAGTTCTATGCCTTATTACCTACTTTATTGCTCCTCCGCTGCCTGCACAAACGGCTGCACGAATGCCTGCACGAAAGCCTGCACGAAGCCTGCACGACGCCTGCACGAACGCCTGCACGAACGCCTGCACGAATACAAACTCTATATAAAGCTCTGCACGAGGCTCTGCTTAAAGCTGTTCGAGGCTCCGCTTGAAGCTCTGGTCGAAGCTCTGGTCGAAGCTCTGGTCGAAGCTGGTCGAAGCTCTGGTCGAAGCTCTGGTCGAAGCTCTAGTCGAAGCTCTGGTCGAAGCTCTGGCCGAAGCTCTGGTTGAGGCTCTGGTCAAGGCTCTGGTCGAAGCTCCGCTCGAGGCTCCGGTTGAAGCTCTGCTTAAGCTCTGCTCGAAGCTCTGCTCGAAGCTCTGCTCGAAACTTTGTTCGAAGCTTTGATCGAAGCTCTGGTCGAAGCTCTGGTCGAAGCTCTGGTCGAAGCTCTGCTCGAGGCTCTGGTCGAAGCTCTGCTCGAGGCTCTACTCGAAGCTCTGCTCGAAGCTCTGCTCGAAACTTTGCTCGAAGCTTTGCTCGAAGCTTTACTCGAAGCTCTGGTCGAAGCTCTGGTCGAAGCTCTGGTCGAAGCTCCTCGAGGCTCTGCTCGAAGCTCTGGTCGAAGCTCTGCTCGAAGCTCTGGTCGAAGCTCTGCTCGAAGCTCTCGAGGCTCTACTCAAAGCTCTGCTCGAAACCCTATATCATACCAGGAAGGTTCTACAATCGGCCGTATAGCCGCCCATACAATCTGTCGACCTGAATTGGACTTGCTTACTACAGTCTTACTACCGTCTTTAATGCCTATCACCCTATGCCTTACTACCCTACTTATAACTCACCAACCTACTACTTACCCCCGTATGCCTTACTACCTATTCCTATTACCTATACCTACTTAATGTATATAGAGAGCTTTTAGAGCTAGCTTAAATAAGTATTACGCCTAGTAGGAACCATCTTATTTATTTGTAACTATAGCTACCTACTATTTACTGCCACAATCCGCCGTTTTCTATAGTGCTTTTATCCATATTCAGTATTGATTAACGATTATTAAATATTGAATATTAACGGTCAATATGCAATATTAATACGATATATTCAATACTGAAAGTTATTAAATATTGACAATTTTTGGGGTTGAGGTAGTAAAAATTTATATAGATGCCTCGGTAGATAACTCTGGCCCCTAAGCAATACGTGCGTATTTTAAATTTATTAGGTAAACTTATACAAAATTAAAATGCACTAATATTAAATATTGGTTTACAGAATATTATATACCACATTATTAGTTTTTACGCGCCCTATATATACCCAATCTTTAACTAACGCCATGCCTTCCTTATCTACCAATATAATAGACGACGATAATATATCTACCTCTACTATTTCGGAGCTTGATTTGGATCAGTTTACCTACTCTAGTAATAGCGACGCGTTAAGTAACTCTACACTAAGTATACTAGGTGTAACTTCCTTTTAATTACCTCGTAAAAGACGAAGACTTACTACTACTTCTACTTAGTAATTTGCCCGTGATCCTCTTCCTTATAAAGCTACCCACAATGGCAGGAATTAAATCTGGTACTACTTAATATGCGAATGGGACTCTGCCTCTTTAACATCCGTTTGCGCCCACCTTAACAAAAAGCATAGTATAGAGGTTTAAGCTAGAGAGGTTAAAGCAAAGTAACTACGGCAGAAACGCCTTATAAATATACTAAGCAAATTAGAAGGCTCTAAACAGCTTAAACGCGAAGCTTAAAAAGAGCAGATTCTTTAAGGCGCTATTAATCGCGAGGCCTTTAATAAAGCTCTTATATAACTAATTACTGTACGTAATCTACTGTATAATGGGGCTACCTGGCCAGAGCTACACGCGTTACTTATAACGGTTAATTATACTACTAAGGAAGTTGCAATTAATGCGGTAGGAACTATACCAAAGCTAATTAAGTAATCGTACTTAGTACATTACAAGATCCTAAAAGAAAAGCTTTAAGGCTCTCTCTTAAAAATCCACTTCTTAATTAATATGTGGATGTTACTAAATTACTACTCCCTCTAAGCAATTGTTGCCTATTTTATTAACGCGGAAACAAGGCAGTTATAGAAGGCTCTACTTGCTCTACCAGAGCTCCCCTTATATAGTAGCGAAGACTAAGCCAATGCCTTTTTTCAAGTTACTAAGAGCTATGGAATTCTAGGTAGAATTGGCTATATTTACGGCGATAATTACGGCGCGAATAATAAGATGTGTCGCTATATATCTGCGGGCCTTAAGGTAAGAGGACTCCCTTACTAGGACCTAGTTCACCACTAAATTTAATATAGTAGCCATATTATTAATCTTGTCCTTTAAGCCTTCCTCTACCTTAAAGATATAGATGTGATTAACAAAGCCATTTAGCAAGTCTTACTTAATAAGAATTTAATAATTAATAAAAAGCTTGTATAAAAGATAAAGGAAGCAAAGGCTATAGGCTAAAGGGAGATTAGTACGCTTAGTAAAGTTTATAACCTTATTATATATATTCAGGCGTTAGAAGCTCGCTATAATGAGTTTAAAGCCTTGGCCAGGCAATTAGTTCCTTTAGATAATAATACTTAGTAGAATTTATAGTTTACCGTACTTAAGATTATTAAGGATAAGAAAGTTTAAACGGCGATTAATACGTACTCTCAAAATTGGTATAAGGAAGTAAAAGATAACTACCTTTTACCTAAAGATTAGCAGATTATTAATAACACGCACGCCTTTTTAAAGCCGTTCTATAAGGTTATAATAATAAACCAAAGCAACTTCTTATTAATTAATTAAGCGCTATATACTATAGATATTCTTATTAAACACTTTAAGCGTTTAAAGGTAAGCTTTTTAGAGGCTATTAAGGCTCTGCTAATTAGTAATATTTAGGATTAATATTACCTAAATTAACGCCTTCTCTCTACTATTATTACTAGCTGGTATACCTTTAATAAATACTATAAGCTCACTGACGATACCTCTATGTACACAGCCTTAATCCTACTTCACCCCTTACGTCGGAAGACTTATATTAAGAGACACTGGAATAAGAAGTAGTATAAGCAATCATTTACTGCAGTAAGGAAGCTTTGGGAGGACCACTATATAGAACGCTTAACTAGCTTTACGGCTTCTAAATCTACTAAATTTACTAAGCCTTCTAAACCAAACTCTATATATAAATGCTTAACGTCACTAGTAGTGTTAAGGAAGAGTATAAGGAATTTATTAAAGGAAAGCCTACCCTAATATAAGGCATAGCTTTTAACTAGTGGCTTAATCTAACTTACTAAGCTAACTACCCATAACTCTCTCAGATGGCTATTAATATATTATCTATTCTATCTATATTAGCAGAGGCCGAGCAAGTATTTTTAGGCGTATAGCAAACGGTTTTATAAGACCGTATGTCACTCGGAAGCACGAATATTAAGTATATAGAATGCTTAAAGAGTTAGTTGCTCAGTAATATTACGGCTAGGGGAGGGCTTGTGGCAACGGGCGTAATAGAAGACACTTTTAACGTCTTAGTAAATTAAGAAGGAGAGCTTAAGAAGCTACTACCAACTACACCAAGCCAAGGATCGTGAAGTTGGCGATAGTAGTAAGAGTAGGGGTGAGAGGGCAGCTGTATTTTGGAGCTCTACTAAGGCCTAGGGCAGTATAGAGCTTAACTGTAACTATATTACTATACTAAGACTTTACATAAGTAATTTGGATTCAATATTCAGTAAAATTTTAATATAAAATTTGGTTTCAATATCAATATCAATACGGTCTTATATTAATATTGAATATTAATAAAAGGCCTGGTTTTCTACTAGTGCGGTAATATTAACCCCTTCCTTTTAGCTTTACATATCTATATTATACCTATAGGTATTCTTATCTTTATACTCTATAGGTAATATATTATCTTTACTATACTAATATATTATCTACTTATTTAGGTACTCTAATAGTTTAGGTTTGTTAGGGTAATAGCTATAGAACTTTTATAGCTTCTAGAGACTACTTATAAAGTTCTATATAGAGTATTAAGTAGGGTTTAGCCTATATTATTTCTAGCTAATATAATACTTTAGTATTCCCCTTATAAGTTTATAGGCTAGAACTTTTTTAACTTCCTATTTATATTTACTATTAACTTAAATTAGTAGTAGAAACGAGTTAATTATCTTAGTAAAAGGTCCGCAGCGGCCTTTTATAACTTATTAGGTAAATAAAATAAAATAGACTTTAATTAAATCTAGGAGTTTAATCTTATATAATCCTACTATTTAGTAGTTTAGCTTAGAGCTAGACTATTCTATCTTTTAGTTATTTATTATAACCTTTACTATATCGCTTATAGTAAGGTTAAGCTTATATCTATACTTATTGGGCCACTAGAGAAACCAAGAAAGGCCCCCCTAAATCACTCCTTAAACCACTCCAAAAGGTCCAAACAGCCTGCCTTAGGAGTATAACAGGCGGGTATAAGCGAACGGCCACAGCACTGCTCG
>Ga0307507_10002168_pt1 | contig 42170 bp, 24 predicted proteins | sample 7_EM_MG_FD_207223 | JGI IMG/M metagenome (GOLD analysis project Ga0307507, IMG submission 207223) | Populus trichocarpa ectomycorrhiza microbial communities from riparian zone in the Pacific Northwest, United States - 7_EM | ecosystem: Host-associated > Plants > Roots > Unclassified | place... | reverse complement strand
GAATTGTTGTATCTGGGTTAAAGGAGGTCATTTGGTATTTGAAGAAGTAATCACGAGTATAAGAGTGGTACCCGGAAGAAGCTCGAAACACTGCAAAGGTGGAAGAAGTAGTGACTTCTTAAATGAGATAGCAGATTGATTGCTTAACAGATGGTGCAACAGGTAGTGCGATCCAATTGATTGGTCAGCGGGTAGTGCGATCCGGGAGTGCGAGCCGGGCTCATAACTGTAACAGTGCAGTGTGGGTAAATTGAATGAGCAACTTGATTGTAAATCTATGGAAATCAGGTGGTATATATACATGAAAGGTGTAGACAATAAAGGGGAAATTGACTGAGTCGGTGACCGAGTCAGTGACCGAGTCGGTGAGCGTGTCGGTGAGCGAGTCAATATGCAGGCGAGTCAGTGGTGGTTTGGCAGGGTACCATAGTCGGTTACAGATAGTATTGCATTGATGAAATCTACATAGGTTATACGCGTACTTCTGATTCTGGTGTTCCCGCACGGACCATATACTCGGTGGACGTCGGCGGGTTAAGGGATAAGTATCTACAAATACCTCTATAAACATCTCTATAATTAATCGCCCCTACACGCCTATACGTAGCTCTATAAAAGCTCTACCAAAAGCTCTACTAAACGCTCTACTAAACGCTCTACCAAATGCTCTCCAAGAGCTTTGCTCTAATTCTTTCCAGTAATAGTAGAAGGGATTGGAAAGGGAGTAGAACGTGAGGTCACTTGATTTTAGCAGCGTCATCCTCATCAGTATCAGCGGCATTCGGCAAAGGAACAGTGTTGGTTGAGAAGCAAGCTTACTATTGAATCAGTTGTTCTGATTATCAGCCACGATTTGGTGTGATGAGAGAGAGTATTGTCTCGCATATTTCACTACTTTAAATCGATCACCCACGTAAGGCTTATCTGCCCCCAAATCAGGCCAAGCCCAGAGGGCTTGGCTGTAAGGGATCTTTTGGACCCTTACTTGGGTGCACGCCCGGGGGCTCTCAGGAGCTGCCAAGGCTAGCCTTCGGCTAGCCCTTGGCACCTCCTTATAAGCTCCTCGGGCCTGCAGCCCTTTCCCTCCTCATCGGTTCGTCTCCGTACGAGGTATTGCCATACCTACTCTTTACCATATCGTCCCCTTCCATCGACTCTCCTTGTGACTCATGCTCGGCTTGCCTGCTCCCTACCGTACACCTGGGCAATAGCCTTACATTGGCCCTCCTAGGTCCAACACAATTACTAGATCCAACACAACGCATTGAATTTAAAGCTATAGCACTATATATATGGTTAATATATCCTAATAAGGCCTGCTTTACCTCTTTAGATAGCCTATAATTGTTTACCCTAGTCTCTAACTTAGGTGTCTATTTTATTGCGCAAGCAGGTAGTAATAAGGAAAATTGAATTTTTAATAGACCTATTGAATATACTAGGGTACTTATTCTTTTCTATTTATTTAATTACATCTTAAATAGCCTCTTTAGTTAAATTATAAGACATTAATATAAAATTAGTGGTATTATATAGTTGTGAAGTTGGAGGAATAGTGTATTCGATGCGCGTTGTGTTGGATCTGGTAATTGTGTTGGACCTAGGAGGGCCAAGCCCTCTGGGCTTGGCCTGATTTGGGGACGGATACAGCCTTACCAACGAGCTGAGGTATAGCAGTGACAGCGAGCGTCAATTCTCTAGTTGCTCGAAAGATATTTATTATCAAGGTTTTTAATATCAAAATTAGCAGCTGCTATATACGCATAATATGTTACTCTTACGACCGTGCCTGGCAGTCACATCAAAGATCCTTCGCCCGACGCTGACCCGAACTTCGCAGCCTGCGCAAGATTTCACAATACCCCACCGACTTTATCTCTTGAATGGATATCGAGCGCATACATTTCGTAGAGCTTATTTCAACCCATCTACGGAGAGGAGGAGTAATTCAAGACCGCGCGGCGACTTTGAGGCGCGTTACGTTACTGGAATATATTACGTGTCGTTACTCTCTTTACCATTGTGCTCTTGTTAGGGGGGTTCTATCCCTTGCATTGATAGTGTACTTAGAGATGTGACCCGTGCACGCGATCGAAGAACATCAACTTCCTTACGTCAAAAGGCTTCCACGAACCAAATTTGGGTGTAGATTATGTCGCATACCCTCTACAAGACGGGGCCGTGTTGGCAGAAGCACGTAGATCAACTTAACACCAAAGAATGAAGCTCTATATATAATATATATACGAAATTTGACATATTTGTAGCCTCATCTACGAGGCTTTGGTTATCTGGCAGAACGATTGACCGCCTGCGTACGCAGCTTCCTAATTGGTGCGCACGGAGCACAGCTCTAAGTACACATTTTATCAATGCAAGGGATAAGCCTTCATTACACTCGTTTGAGGAAGAATTGAACGACGTCGGCGGATATGAGTTTGACGATATTGCGACCTGGCACGAGCTGCTTCCTCCACAGGGTCCAGTCAAATCAGACGGTGCTGGGTCTGAGAACTACCGTGAGCTACTCTACAAGCACGAAGTCCGACTCCTGTTCCTCCATCCTGGGACAGGCAACGAAGAAATTCATTATCATCTAGAGCACATTTCACTCCAGGGCAGGCGCCCCATATACGAGGCGCTATCTTATGCATGGGACCATGATATCCCAGCAAATACTATACGTGGCCCTCATGGATGTGTCAGCGTAGGCTCCAATCTCCATTCCGCTCTAAAGCAACTTCGATTGCCAGAAGTGGTACGCGTTCTATGGACCGATTATCTATGTATCGATCAGAGTGACGTTGAAGAGCGCAGTTTACAAGTATGTATTATGGGAGATGTCTTTTCTAGAGCTGCGAGAGTGATCATATGGCTTGGAGAAGAGACACAAGATATCGGAGACGCGTTTCATGTTATTAGAAAACTGCGTTTCTACTTCTGGCGGCAATATAGCTGGCGGCAAGAAACCCCGCGCCTCTTCAGACGGGTAAAATGGTCAAAGGCTTGGAACGAGCTGGTTATCCGAAGAGAAGATGAAGAAGCAATTTTGAAAGAATTTGACTGGCAGCCGCTCATCAACCTTCTCCATCGTTCTTGGTTTCATCGCCTATGGGTGATCCAAGAGGTAGCAAACGCAAAATGCGCTGTGGTGCAGTGTGGTGGACAGAAAATACCTTGGAGTGTTGTCTCAAGCGCCCTCTGGGATCTGAAGAGTCATGGTCTTGCCACCATATTCCTGGACCAGTACGCCGGCCATGCCTGCGTCAATGTATCTGCCATAGAAGAGATGAAGGTACAGCATATGACGAAACAACAGCTTTAGGGTCCTACATTCCAGGAATTCACTGATCCTCTGTTTCATGTCATGCTTGCGACACGCTTCTGTGAGTGTTCTGACCCCAAGGGTAGGGTATTTGCCGTCATGAGCATTTCCCAGGGCCGTGATATATACTTGTATGACTGGGAAGTTGATTTTAATTACTCACTTTCTACCTCGGAGCTGTTTAAGCGGTTTGCAATCTGGGATATCGTTAGGTGTGGAAGTCTCAGGTCACTCGCTTGCGCCACCCCATCTAGATCTGAGCAGCTACGGCTCCCTTCTTGGGCTCTAGACTGGACACGAGTTGAGGACATTGATCCGTTTGTCCGCTATAGTGATAAGACCAAGTTTTCGGCCTTAGGAGCGATTAAGAAAGAGGCATGGTTCTCACATAATGGTACCATGCTACACGTTGAAGGTAGTGCAATTGATTTAGTCGGCGTTCTTGGTCCCGTGCCTCGATTTATCAAGTCAACCTCGCTGTTTCAGATCGATGAAGGCGCTATCGAGCAGATTGTATTAATCAATCAATGGCTTCAGGAGTGCTGGAATATGGCAGCTGGAGGAAGACACACAATGACAGCTAGACGCTATGAGGAGTTCTGGCGAACCATGACTTGCAGCCTAACCGGCGACGGCTATCCAGCCCCAAAGATTTACTCCGAGTACTTTCGCAAGTACCTAGAATTCATGAAGGCAGCTCCTTCAATTCTCAGATTTTGTCTTTGTGAGCCGGATGATATCGTCACGCCCGAGTACTCCTTTCGAACCATCGATCCACTACTAGCTCTAATTCGATACATCCGGCAAACCTGGGACTCAAGGACTAGAATAGGTGACATTACTATAGACGGAGACCCTTCGGGTCATGTCCGCTCCAAAGAGTTGATTAGCCTTTCTAGAGCGTTCCACGAATGGTACAACGATAATCACAACACTGGCGCCCTTATAGAGTCTTCTCTTTACATGTGGTCGGGAAGGCGGCGATTCAGCCGCACTCAGAGGGGAAGACTTGCCTGTGTCCCCAAGACTGCAGCGGTCGGAGACGTTATTTATATTCTTCACGGTTCTGAAGTCCCCTACGTCCTCCGACCCTCCGGTGATGGTTCCTTCATTGTCATAGGCGAGTGTTACGTTCATGGTCTAATGCATGGGGAAGCTTTATCACTTGGTGACTATAAACCACAAATGCTGAAAATTCGCTGAAACCTGAGGCCTGAGCCTTGCTGTTTTGGTCTTAAGCCGATTCGGTGTGAGTTATGTGGTGGCGCAGATTGTGTTGCGTTTTAAAACATTACCTCAGGCTGTCTCCGCGGGTGACCGGGAGGATCCACTTCAGCGTAATCCAACACAAGAAAGGGGCCCGATTAGGGACTGACAGAACTTAGAAGTTCTATGCCCAACTCAACTTGTGGGAGGAAGTAGCACTTGTGCTCGACGGAGTTAGCCTTAATTACGCAGCTAGAAGGGACGCAGGAGAAGCTTTTTGGCGAACAATAACTTCTAAATACGAATAGGGTGTGTCCTTCCTTGTCCCGATTAATCATATCAAGGATTGGCGAGACAAGCGCCTCCGGATGGGCAAAGATGCAGCTTGTCGACCACAGCAATTTCTCGAAAGTATACGGCTTCGAAATCCGAGTCCCTTGCACCGTGACTCTATTCTTATGGTTAAAAAGAAAGGGTACATAAGTGTTGGACGGCAACATGTTGCAGAGGAATATATTGTTATTGTGTTCAAGGGTGCACATGTACCATTCGTGCTGAGAAAGCGTAAGGAACAATATCTGTTGGTCGGTGATGCATGTAAGTCATGCTTATTGCCTTGGTTATTTAGCTTGGTGTGTTACTAACCTCTGGTTTTAGACGTTAATGGAGGGAGTAGAGAAAGGGGAATATTCAGTTCGCGAATTCGAATTAATATAAATAAAAGGGTTCTTATTCACGCAAAATAGGAAGAAAGGGGTTCGACAAGGAATCCTAACGCAGACAGAGAAAATACTCCTTGGACGGCTACAGTAGGTAAGAGGATTCGCTGGTGCGCCTTCCGCTAGAGCCAACCATATTATGCGGTGGTCGCCTGCATTCCTAAGTATCCGAGTGGAATTGTTGGACTCCTGCAAATAGCCTCTACGTGTAAACCGATTGGACAAACAGGTAAACAGAATGACTGCGAGACTTTATCTGTAGGCATAGGAGATATATTATAGGCTCTCCTTCGTAGGGAGACAGATAGTCAGCTTGAATGTTGATTTCAATGATTTCAACCAGTTGTTCAATTCAGCCTTAGTTACAACTGGGGTCTGTGCAAGCGAGACGCCGGGACGCCGAGACGCCGAGCAAAGAAACGAAAACAAGTCGGAAGCACAGTCAGAACAAAGACTCCAGCAGTCATCTGACTGCAAAAGTTGGTCTCTTTCTCCGACAAATTCTCTTTGGCCGCTCATCTCTGACAGCTTCAGCCGCAGAGTTCCTCCTGCAGCCTTGTCAAATGACACAATCTTCAGCCGGCGCCTCGTAATGGTCCTCCAAACACCGTGGCCCTTGACAAATCCCGATATGAAGTGATGGTGGCTAGCATGTCTTGGGTTGCAGGAGAGTACGCGTTCTCTGGTCGGAATGGGGTCTATTCTCATGAAAGTCAGACATCCAGATGACTCATTCTGAATATCCTGTCGTTCACTATTGCTTATTTTGCTTTTCCGATATACATCCTCCTGTCAATTCCGGTTGTTAGCGCAGCCACGTCTGCACGGCCTTTTTGTAGGGAAAGTTTTGGTATTTTTGCTGTTTAAGGGAAAGTAAGGCCGTGCAGATGTGGCTGCGCTAACAATCGGAATTGACAGGGTGTAAGCTCCACGGTCAATTCAGGCCTTTGACAGTACTGCTGTGAAAACAGTATAAAGGCTGCCGTTGCTGCCTCAGCTTGTTGCTTACTCCATATTGACCACCATCGGACTTCAACTTATATCTAATACTAGCTTCATACTTCATTCAATGCTCCCGACAAGAACGGCAACATCTTGTGGAGCATTTGCCTCCAAGCGGACTTCTGCCCAAATCCTCAAGGCCTTTAGTGGCCTATCTAGTTCGACAAACATTGGCACTAGACCTGCTTATATCGTCGTTCATCAGCTACAGCTTCGCAACTCTCATCGGGACTTTTCCACTACCCCAACCCCTCGAATTAAAGAATTCTTCCCTCCCGCAGAGACGGAGAATGTCAGAGAGACACCACATACCTGGCCTCATCCAATGTCAGCTTCTCTCATGGCTTCCCAATGATACTAGCTAATGGCCTGAAATAGTTACACGGAACAGCAGATGAGAGCTGTCACAATAGCACACCGCGAAGCTAAAACCTGGTCGGATTGGGTGGCGCTAACTGCTGTGCGTGTCTTACGCTTTGGCTTGGACTTTGTCTCTGGCTACAAACATGACAAGGCCGTAGCATTATCTAAGAAAGATTCGGCTGCAGCCACCAAGAAATATGCTATGAACGAAAAAAAATACATGACTCGAAACATCTTTCTTGAGAGTGTTGCAGGAGTTCCAGGAATGATTGCTGGGATGCTTCGTCACCTTCACAGCATAAGACGAATGAAAAGAGATAATGGATGGTAAGTGCCCACTGGCCTAGAGGCGCTTTTCCATGGTAGAGCTAACGAAAAGTCAGGATTGAGACTCTTCTTGAAGAATCCTACAACGAACGCATGCACCTCCTGACATTCCTCAAGATGGCCGAACCAGGTTGGTTCATGCGTCTACTGGTCCTCGGAGCGCAAGGTGTGTTCTTCAATGCCATGTTCGTTGCCTACTTAATCTCGCCTCGCACTTGCCACCGCTTCGTTGGCTACCTCGAAGAAGAGGCAGTCTTGACATACACTCGACAGATTGCGGATCTAGAAGCTGGAAGACTTCCCCTATGGGAGAAGACGATGGCTCCTGAGATTGCCGTCAAATACTGGAACATGCCTGAGGGTAGCAGAACTATGCGGGACCTACTCCTATACATCAGAGCCGACGAGGCCAAGCACAGGGAGGTTAACCATACTCTCGGAAATCTCAACCAGAAGAATGATCCCAATCCCTACGTGAGCAAGTACAAGGACCTTTCGAAGCCACACCCGACAAAGGGAATCGAACACCTAAAGCCGGTTGGCTGGGAACGGAAAGACGTTATCTAATACTGCGGTACAGTTACTTTCTAGAGCATATTTAAGGCCTGAGAAACGGTTGGAAATCGCCTCTCATCTCCTTTCAGCATAATCTTTCAGCGTGGCGTTATGGCTTGGGTACTCAGAGACCCCAATTCCAGGATAGGTTTGGGGTGTTATTGATAGTGGCGCAGTTGTAAAATACTCCAGGACTGGCCCCTGGAAGTCTCGGAAAGCCGGGACCTCTTCTGGTACAGTCCGAAATTAGACATTAGAATCGAGTCGCTAGACTCACAAACAGGGCATTGTCTACTCCGCACGCTCTCATTGCCGACTCTTTATTTATACCATTCTAGGAGCATGTCTATTACAAGTCTTGCATACATAACCGACGCGATTCTGTGGATATCAATCACAATCGTCAATTGCCAATCTGCCTTCATGCATGCACCTACATCTAAATGGCCTGATTCCTGCCCAATGTTCATTATCAAGCGTCTGCATTCCAGATCGATCGTTTCAATCCCCAGTGAAAGTCCGATGTAATGGACCAACCTGCATATTCGGAAATAAAGCGGAGAGTGGAAGCATGAAAGCTCTCTTTGGTTCACTCATGTCTTTGTTGCAGAGGACAGATTCCACATATTTTAAACAATGGGGACGAGTGATACACCAGGCATCTTGTGCTTTCAAGAAGCAATGGAACCCACCAAATGATATTAGTCTTAAAAATTCTATTAAGGCCGAGTATGGAAGGGCGCGAATCATCACTGTTTTTGATAATGACGCGCTTCGGGTACTCTCCCTGCAGGCTTACGTGGATGGTCAAGCCATGCGTCAGATAGGTATTGTGTAGCGCTTGATCTCCACGAAATGTGGAGCGATGGAAGAAGTGTCAGGAATAAAAATTACGCCCAAGGTTCCTTTGCGAGACAGTTCTCAGCGGTACTAAGCATACAGATTCTTCGCATTTTAAACGGCCGATTGACTCAAGTTATAGAATTGGGTATTGGAGGAATTTCCACTTTCATTTGGTACGTTCAAATTAATCCGTTAGTCCAAGTATCTTTTTCTGTTACATTGACAATGTTGAAGATGCGTTGTGGATTACCTGAATTGATGAACCCCTCTTGATATCCCCACCCTCAGCCTTTCGCCCCACAGAAAAACGAGGGCTTTTGATTTGAGGTGCGGATCAGATTGTTGCCGCGGCGCAACTCGGTTCCCAAGTCTCCCAATAGCTTTATGGACTCTGGGGGATTTATCCTGGCCTCTTGCAGATCTGCTGAGAGCTTTTCAGCAAGTTTGACTCGACAGCAAGTTCAAACTGACTCCCACTAAGTATTCGGAAAATTTTCAAACGGAAATCTAAGAAGAGATTTGAGTGACAAAAAACCAGTAGAGACAAGCCTCAATTCGATCGGCTGATATTAGGAGCGGGTAATGAGTCCCCCATTTTGCTTGCTAAGTCCCCCCTTTATCAAATTTCTCCCCACTTGACAGTATGTACGCGTCTTTTCATCAAGTGATTAAATATATATATTAACTCTACTTTATAACGTGAGAGGTTAACTCGATATAATTTATAGAGTTTTATAATAATAGAGGTAGATTTTGTTAAGTTCACGCGTTATTTTCGTGAATTTTACAAGGCTCTAGACGAGGTTCTCCATAGAAGCTCTCTCTTCTCCCTCTCTCTACGGAGCTCTGCAGAGGGATCTGCATGAGATTTCATATCCCTTAACCCGTCGGGGTCCGTAAAGTCTGTGCGCGAACACCGGGATCAAGACTACACGTGCTTTATATAGAATTCAACCACTAACTCAATTCGGCTGTAGTATCTGCAAAATACCGTTCTGCAGGAACGATGCCTGCCGGACCCAAATCGACGGGTTAAGGGACAGGGAAGCTCTATGCAATGTCTTGTGTCGGTACGATAGTTGGACCGTGCGCGAACACCAGAATCAAAAATATGCGTATGGTCACAGAGCTTTGATCCCATTGATTCTATTGGCTAGCTCTTATCGATAACCGTGGGACTAAATCTACTAGCCGAAGGGATAGTAAGACCCCACGCACGGAGGCCCTCCAGCGGAGGCTTTATGGTGGATGCTCTAGGTTTATGACGAGAATTGAGGTTTCATCTACGCGTGATGTACGACGTATCCACTCGATAGTGTAACATTCAGGCGGGCTTGGCCGATATGCATTGTGTAATCTTAATTCTATCTCACTTTATAAAGTAGAGCTAACATATATATTCAATCACTTGATAAAAGACGCGTAGTACAGCTTTGTGCACGATCAGCTTCCACCCCTTTGGCGCGCTGCAAGATTTCAAATTCGGTACGCGCATCAAATCTCGCTTAATTGCCCACCACCTCGGCGCATCTCGTTGTAAGTGCGTGCCGATCGTGCCGATCAAACAGCGCGGATTTATACCCTTTCTGTATAGAATTATGCCTAAAATAGATGGTTTAGTCGCCAAGATCAATAGGCGGTGTACACCGTCTCGGCGCATCCGGTTGAAAGCGCGTGTCGATCTTGGTGATCAAACGGCAGAATTTATACCTTTTGAAGTAATCAGCACGGCCATTTTAACGTATTTTTACCTACTTTTGGGTACAAATGTATGCATTTTGGTTAGCGTGATTAACACGCGCTTTCAGCTGGATGCGCCGAGACGGAGTAATTGTAGCGAAGCCGTCGTATGCTTGGCTGCAACAACTTTGCTTCTGGCGGACTTAAAGCCATTCACGATCGGCCTTCCTCCGCAGTGCCGCGATCTTTGTTAAATATCGTGAGGTTTCCACCCGTACGATATTGCCAAATTTCATCAGCAATTGCAGAGATAGCGCTGCATGGTAAAAGAGAGAGAAAGAAGAAGCGTGCGTCAGGCTAGTTCTAAGTTGCTTCGATTTAAATCTCGCAGCGCTCGCCAAAGGGGTGGAAGCTGTACTACGTAGTATTTACTTTTCAAAGTGGGGGACTTGAGACGTCGACCTAACGACCCCTCATCCGAAACGCTCCTTTGGGTAATGCACGCCGAATTGTTCTACCAGTACATGCTACGGAACCGCAAGCCTGCGTGCCCCGCATTAGTCTAATGCCAGTAGCTACACAGCAGTTGAGCTTTAGTGAGTGACGCTGATGGTTAAACTGCCAGTGACTCATTCAATTTCATTATTATTCTAGTTTTTGTCTTTGTTTTACTGGCTCTCTATTTGAGATGAAAATTCCAAGTCAACTGGTGATTTTTCTTTCTCAGTACTCAACTGCAGTACGTCCAGGTTTGAAGGATCATGTATCGAATCATATACTCGTATTAAATTCTTAACCATGTCTTCCTCGCATTGAGAAATCAGCGGAACGGAGCGGGGGCAAATCCCCAATAATCCATCTCAGTCTCCTTAGAGCTTAATCCGCATATTCAGGTCTTCACCGAACGGCAACGCCAATCCTCTCGATTCCTACCCCGAGCCCACCGTCTTGGTCAAATAAAGTGACAAGAGAGCTACATACAGCCTGCCAAGCCTATGAGCATGGAGTTCCCTACTACTGACAGGTCTAGGGTGCGGGGTTAGAGGGATTTAAGTATGTTATGCTTTGCTGGGAGTGAGATGATTTGCCTGTATAAAGCTGGGTTGAGCTCTACTGTAGCTTCCATACTTCTAAAATCAATTGAGAGCTTCGTTCAAAAACCTTCAAGATGACTATTCCAGATGAAGTTGATATTATCGTGTGCGGTGGAGGGTCTTGCGGGTATGGTAGTTCATGTGTCTAAAATAATTCGAGCTGACTCATGAATTAGTTGCGTCGTCGCCGGCCGGTTGGCCAACCTGGACCGCAATCTCAGCGTCCTCTTAATCGAGGCGGGAGAGAATAACCTAAACAATCCATGGTAAGATGTCGCTGGTTATCTCTCGCCGTTCGCTTCAGGAATTACATAGCTCATTCGCGGATGAATAGGGTCTACCGGCCGGGTATCTTCCCCAGGAACATGAAGCTGGACAGCAAGACTGCCTCCTTCTACTACTCTCGTCCCTCGGAATGGCTCGATGGCCGTCGAGCCGTGGTTCCTTGCGCTCATATCCTCGGCGGCGGGTCTTCCATCAACTTCATGGTGGGGTAGCATTCCATCCCATATCCTAAGCCTTGGCGTATTTAACACACTCCCTAGATGTATACGCGCGCTTCAGCGTCCGACTACGATGACTTCCAGGCCGAAGGATGGACAACAAAGGAGCTTATCCCGCTGATGAAGAAGCACGAGACATACCAAGTAAGACATACCACCCCCTCTCTGATTGGAGAAGCAGCGTTCCAACTTTCCAATTTAGAGGTCCTGCAATAATCGCGACATTCACGGCTTCGAGGGCCCGATTAAGGTGTCGTTCGGCAACTATACATATCCGATCAAGGAGGACTTCCTGCGCGCGTCCGAGTCGCAGGGCATCCCAACGACGGACGATTTGCAGGATTTGGTCACGGGACATGGTGCCGAGCATTGGTTGAAGTGGATTAATAGGTAAGGATTCGTGGTTACCGTTTGGTATTGTGGTGGCGTGGAGCGGCTTGGGGGTTTGAGTTGTGGGATTTTGTTTTCCGCTCTAACCCCTCTTCCTTTCCTCCATCTCCCTTCCAACATTACGCATAAGGATAGACCCCAGTCGTTATTTATTTATTCTGGATACTTTATAAATGGCTAATGAATTTTTAGGGATACTGTTAGTTCCGTTTCAGACGTCTCGAGGTTTGAGTGCTGAATTATATACTAGGGTCGCCGATCGGATAGCGCGCATGGATACATCCATAGCACACGCGCCGTACACTCGAATCTCCATTTGATGTGCAACACTAAAGTAGACCGTGTGGAATTAGACGTTAGCTCCTCAATTTCCCTTCTTTAATCAAGTAATGTGGTTTCCTAACATATGTGAATACAGGGGGACCGTGCTGTGGCAGTGAGGACTGTCCCGTAAGTTTAAATGCTTTTGGTGATAATTTAGGAAGATAATAACGACCTACAGAACCAAGCCACTCTCACCGGGTCAGAATCAGTACAAGACTATCAGAGCCCGTAAACAGATTATCGTCTGTGGAGGCACATTAAGCTCACCTCTCATCCTTCAGAGGTCCGGTATTGGTAAGCTTAAAATGTAACCCTTGGGAGGTCTCTAAAGTAATTACTGACGCCCTTAGGTAATCCGGAGAAGCTCCGCAAGGCAGGCGTACAGCCCTTGGTCGACCTTCCAGGTGTCGGTCTCAACTTCCAAGACCATTACTTGACCTTTTCCGTCTACCGTGCGAAGCCAAATGTCGAGTCCTTCGACGACTTCGTACGTGGAGACCCGGCGACCCAAGAGAAAGTATTCAACCAATGGAACATCAATGGAACCGGACCATTGGCTACCAACGGTATTGATGCGGGCGTTAAGGTCCGTCCAACGGAGGAAGAATTGAAGGAAATGGACAAGTGGCCCACGCCGGAATTCCGATCCGGGTGGGAGAGCTACTTCAAGAACAAGCCCGTATGTCAACTTCAAATAATAGTAAAAATGACTTGCTGACCATCTACAGGATAAGCCAGTTATGCATTACAGTGTGATTGCAGGCTGGTTCGGAGGTAAATGGATTAAACCAACGGACTCAGAACTGTACTGACCTTCATCTAGATCACATGCTCATGCCACCGGGGAAGTTTTTCACCATGTTCCACTTCCTTGAATATCCATTCTCTCGTGGCTCAACCCACATTGTCTCGCCTAACCCGTACGAGGCACCAGACTTCGATGCCGGCTTCATGAATGACAAGCGTGATATGGCTCCCATGGTTTGGGGCTACATCAAGTCGAGAGAGACTGCTCGTCGCATGGACGCCTACGCCGGCGAAGTCCAAGCAATGCATCCATTCTACGCATACGACTCGCCAATTCGGGCCAAGGATATGGATCTGGCAACTACCTATGCGTATGCGGGACCTAACCACCTCACTGCTGGAATCCAGCACGGTAAGCACTGCTCATCACACCCTTTAACACGTGAGCGACTTTACTGAGTTTATTTAGGGTCATGGTCTCTGCCTCTTGAGTCCGGCGAGGCTCCTAAGCCTAACTTCCTCAATTCGAACCAGCAGACTCTCTACGAAGACCTGAAATACTCCAAGCAGGACGTCGAGAAGATCGAGGACTGGGTCAAGAGGCACGTCGAGACGACCTGGCACTCGCTTGGAACCTGTTCGATGGCGCCAAAGGAAGGCAATTCGATCGTCAAGCATGGTGTCTTAGATGAGCGTCTCAATGTGCATGGCGTGAAGGGTCTGAAGGTTGCAGATTTGAGTATTTGTCCGGACAACGTTGGTAAGTGTCTGATGAGAGCCAATCTTCTGTCTTATGGTTATTAACGTGTCAATAGGCTGTAACACGTACAGCACGGCCCTCCTTATTGGCGAGAAATGTGCTGTTCTCGTTGCGGAGGACCTAGGGTATTCAGGCTCTGCTCTTGACATGAAGGTGCCAACGTATCATGCGCCTGGCGAGATTCCCGGACTATCACGGCTTTAAGGGACATTGAAAGCTGTTCGTAGGTAAATGAGAAATTGCTATTGTTGTTTAGCCTGTGGCTTCTACAAAAATCATGACTTTTATGTAATTACTCTTCAGTCACCAATGTGATTCTGCTGAAGCATGACCAAGACTCGGAACCCAGCGAATTGTATGGGCGAGCATATCGGTTTATGATGTGACAAGTCGAAGAGCCTACGCACAATCATGAGCTTTATTCTTGCGCATCTAACGCAAGGTTATTCAAATGTGGTGAGCATTAGTCACTTGCTAGTATTGCACGGCGGCAGAGCAAGAGCAGCTCCTGAGGACTGGCCTTGTCTCTTTAGCTAATGCTCAAGTTACGTTGGGCTCACACTTTCCCAAGATCAAGATGCTGGGGGAACATGCTCCTGAATCAACCCCTAAAAATTACAAATGAGCCTGGCCCTGGATCTCGTGCCGCGTCTTTCCTATATGTAATAGTTAGATTTTTATAATAATAATATTAGGGTGCGTTCGGTTGCAAGTTCAGATCAGAATGAGGGCTTCAGAATGGAGTTGATCTGGAGCTCCAATCTGATTCTGAGGCGACTGCGGTTGAATTCCAGTTCAACTTAGGCTGCGTTCGGTTGCAAGTTCAGTTCAGATCAGAATCTGTTCGATCTGTGCGCCTTTTAGTATCGCCCGTTTTGTAATTAGTGGCGGCTACTACCGCGGCTCAGTTGAATCTGTAATTGAGTTAATTGTTCGGTAGGGCTCCAGATTCGGCTTTAGATTCGGCTTTAGATTTGGCTTTGTATAATACATAATTAACTTTAGTAAGTAATTTAAGTAACCCCCTCTACCGCCAAGCCTCTATTACGACTCCCTACTTTAGTATAGCTATAGAGCCTCCTCCTTAACCAACGCCCTTTTAATTAACGTTTTCTATACCCCTGTTAACCTCCCGTATAAGCTGTAGTAGAGTTATAGCAACGCCTGCAACGCCTACAAAGCCTATAGGGCACAGGAAGGCCCGTATAAGATAAATAAGTAAGATAGAAGAGGTAATATTAAGAGGCCTTATTAAGGCTATTAAGAAAGGATATTATATAGATAGCTCTTATAAATCTAACAGCTAGAAGATTGCTCTTAATTATATACTAGCTATTATTTAGTAGCTAGTTACCTTAAAGCAACTTAAAAGTAAGTATAATAGCTATAAGAAGAAGTGGAAAGTATAGAAGGAGCTCTATAACCTCTCTAGCTAGGAATAGGATAAAGTTAAGGGCATGCCTATTATGGATAAGGAAGTTATAAAGACCTACTTTAAAGCTAATCCTAATACCTTAAAGTATTATAATACACTATCTACCTTCCTAGATCTACTTAAGCAACTATTTAATAGAGTTTTAGCAACGGGCAACTATATAAGGATAATTAATAAAGTAATTAAGAGCTGTATAGACCCTAAGCTTCTTATAACAAACGCCTTATAGGCGTTAAATTTAGTAGAGAAGGAAGGTAAGAAAGAGAATAAGGATAATATAGGGGAGGGCTCTAAGTTAGAATTAGCTTAAAACTCTATTAAATACAGTTAGTTAAGCTTGCCTTTAGCTATGCCTAAATCTTCCTCCTTAACGCCTAGTTAACCTTCTTTAATAGCTATATAAAAGCGCGCTATTAAGTAGGCTGCTAAAGAGGTTAAATCTAATATAAAGTGCCGCTAAGGAAAATAATAAGTTGCAGATACTTTAGAGGAGATAGTAAAGAAGGTAACTAAAGAGATAAAAGCTACTAGAGAGTTAATTGCCTAGAAGTCTCCTTAAAAGAGGGCCTCTATAGATTTTATCTAGGAGTTTAGTTACCTAGATTCTATAAAGCAGCTATTTATTTTATAAGCTTTTAAGACCAAATCTACTACTAGATTATTTCTTATAATAGCTAGAGCTATAGAGCTTTGGTAAAGCTTAATTAACAATATTTTAGCTAGTAGGGAGGACGCGTAGGAGAGCAAGATTTAGGTAAAATTTAAGTTACTTTTTAACGCCTTACTATATAAGCAATAAAGGAGCAGTATATAAAGGGAAACTATATAAATTTCTATAGTAAATCCACTAAATCTACGGTAGATTCTTAATTAATTGGCCTGCTAATTGCCTAGCAGTAACTCTCCTATATAACCTTCGCGATCTTATCTTATTTTTAGTCTATAACTATATTACTTTCTACCTCTATAAGCCTTATGTTTCCCTTATCTATCTCCTTATCTTCTACCGCTGGAAAGCTCTCTAGATTATTTAGATTATTTTAATTAATAAAGTTATAAATTATAGCTAAGGCGTATACTATATTTACCTATGTATTTAAAGGAAGATTACTCCTACTGGCTTTAAAGTATCTAAACCATTTCTTAAAGACATCTATAGTATACTCTACTATGTTCCTTAGCGCTATATAGTAAAGATTAAAGAGCTTCTTTGTATTCTATAGCCTTATATTTGCCTGCGCCTATTTTTAAAAATAATACTATATGCTATGGTAGGGAGTTAGAGTTATAGGCGTATTAGAGTATCTAGTATCTATAATATAGTATCTACTAACTAGAGCCTTAAATCCTTTGGCCTTAACTAAATTAATAACTCTACTATTATAAGTAGAGCCCTCCTAACTAGCTAGAACGTACACAAAGTTTATTTAGAAGTTAATAGCTATAAAAACGTTTTATATTAATCCTCCCTTTCTTCTATACTATAGAGCTTATAATATATTACCACCTCTTATATTAATAGGTATATAAGTACCATTAAAAGCTCTAATATAATTAGTAAAGAAAGGATATTATTTAGGGTTACTAGCAACCTTATCTAAAGTACAGTTCTTAAGAAGCTAAACAACTTCCTTATATAATTTTAAAAGGCCAGGAAGGACTTTATATATAGCTCTATAGGGTAGCTAATTAGTACCAGAAGTTTAGCTAGTAAATAAATACTTACTTATAAATTATTATAGATAAGTGCTGTATTATCTTACTTAGTAATCTATATAATGTATTAGCCCGCGAAGCCCTACTGCACGCGTCCACGTCGCCGTGGGTGGAAACATCATCTGGAATCCTATTCCTCTTGATGGCCAAGTGCAGAGGCGATGGTAGAGAGCCGTCGCAGCGCGTGCAGCGCTGTTGTTCGACTCTGTGTGAAGGGCTCAGTCAACAGAACAGGATTCTATTGGTAGCTAGTAACGAGAATTCCAAGACGAGGACTAGAAGAAGGTCGAGGAAAGGACACGTCTATATACATAGGGCCAAGGCTCGGCTCGGCCGAGCCCCTGACTAGGGTCTGTAACAGTGCCGTAACACTCTGTGGTGATGAGCCCGCGACGCGTATAATGCATCGCCCTTAATAACACCAGGAGCCTCACTGCCTCTGCTTGGAGCTCTTGTTCTACCATCTAGGGAGGCCTATTAAGGGAAACTAGGATACGAAAACCGCCCAATATACAACTACCTGGCTCATAGCTAGGCCCAAAACTGGCCTTATCTAGCTAGTTGACGTGGACGCGTCCTAGGCGTATAACAGGACACCCTTGGGCTTGCACTAGCTCTAAGATTACAAAGGGAATGTAATAAGGGCGTAGGGATCCTCCTTTTATAAGAACTTGTTAAGGTTAACGCGTTATAGATACTTTATACAAAACTTATTAAGGCCCTAAGGCTACTGTGAAAAACTTATTAAGGCCCTACCTAGAGAACTTGTTAAGGCCCCTCTATAAGGGCCTATCTGGTATCTGGTATACTTAGGTAACTTAAAAGAGGGTCTTAATAGGTATAGTACGCGCGACCTAGTTAACGGCGACGTAATAGCAACGCAACAGCAACTAGATAGCTTAATAAGGTAGAAATATAGGTAAAGCTCTAGGCAGCGGAAACATAGGCCAGCTTTAATGGCCCTATGGCGTTTAACTTACAGTTGACTTATAGGTGACTTATAGGAGGGTCTTAATAGGTGTGGTGCACGCAACCTAATGCGCATATATATAAGGCGACTTATAGGAGGGTCTTAATAGGCATAGTATACGCAACCTGATATATATATATGGGGGAGGCTACAGGGGAAACATAGGCTAGTTGGATAAAGACTTGATAGTTAGAGACACAGGCCAGCTTATAAAAGGGGGGGACACAAGCTTAGTTAGTAGGAGAGGGGGGAGTAGGTTATCTAGAGTGGGACCTAGTATCTCTATAGCCCCTCTCCTATAAGACATGGTTGGCCTGTTATAAAGAGACTCTTATAGGTAACGCGAAATAGGGACTGCTAGCTCTAAGGACCTTACCCCTTAGCTAGGCCCTAACCCTTAGTGTACCTGGTAGGTAGGTAGGATTATGTCCTAGCTAGAGAGACTACTATATGGCTTAAGAGAACGGATGCGCGTGTTAGTATACTAATAGACGGTACCGTTCGCCTCTAGGGCGGTATGCTGGTGAGGTATGCTTAAGGAGTAAATAGGAGTTACTTAGGTAGGGGAGGCTTTTGGTTTAGGCTTTAACTATAGAAGGTACCCAAGGCTTCTATATTATAGGATGCAGCCATAACGCCCTTATAGGATTACGCCAGTAGGTATATAAGAAGGGAGTTACAACCCCTAAAAGCGGCAGCTTATGCCCATGCCGGCAGAAATAATAAAGAAAGGCGTAAAACTAGAGGCTATAGAAGGCTCCTAAGCCGTGCAAAAGCATATCAACTCTAGGAGGAGATTCTTATATAGACCGCTAGGGGGCAGTCTAGTACTTGGGTTAATCCCATTATAAGATACCTAAAAGAATGGTAAAACCCCCCATTAATTGGTAGTGGCAGCTAACTATTTATGGAAAGCCCCTTAGGCCTTTAGGCCTAGGTAACTGGGACTAAATACTAGAAAACTGGGGTAGAGGCCTAGATAAGCAGGCATATTAAACTCTACTATATAACTACCTGCCTTGTTTCCTCTTAACGGAGTGGTAACCCTTTGAGAGGGCCTAGCTGGGGCCTAGGCATAAAAGATACCCAATACACAATATCCCGCTGCTTAGTATCACGGTGGTTAGAACGGATAAATCCCCCTTACGCCTTCAATGGCTCTAGGGGGAAGGGAGGCAAGGCGTATATAGCAATGGTCAAACAAGAGATAGCACACAGGGGATGGCTAAGATATGGGAAACAACAACAACACAGCAATCAATTGGCAAGGCCTAGCTAGGACGTAGTGAACCCTAGCTTGGATAAGCTAGAGAAGGAAGCAGTGGTTTCTAAGGAGTTTGAACATCCAAGGAGGACAGGACGTAGTTGTAGGCCCGCAGGGTCGTCGCTATGGACGGATATAGCAAATCGGGGTTTTTCATCCTACTGAGGTAGCTTATAGGGTTTTTCCTCCCCCAACTGTAGGGTTTTCTTCCTGTAAATTACAAGTTTTCCCCCTGTGACGGAGTAGTCTGCGTGGGCCAGATAGGATCCGTATCAGACGTTAATTAAAGAGTTATTATTATTATTATATAATGTATTATTGCTAAATATTATTAGGAATATTATTAGCTTCTTAACTGTTAATAAAAGCTTTAAATCCTTTAAGCCGCTATAGAGTTATAGCTAATTTAGAAGCTTCCTAAACACCTTAGGCCTTATATAGGTAAGGCTTATAAGCCGTACCTTATAGCTATAAAGTAACTCTATTGTCCACCTTGTTCCTCTTTATATATTAGTATACTAAGTATAAACGCTGCCTAGAAACAGACTTATTGCGACTATAAAGGTCAAGCCAATAACATTATATAGGGCTTATAGATGCGATAGCAGTGTTGCAATTAGGGTAGGTAAAGGCGCTATATTATAAGAAGTTATTACTTTGGCGCGTATATAGGAGCTCTAGATTAATCTAGAGCCTATATAGAATTTAAAGCTCTAGATTAAACTAGTGCCAAGAACCTTAGTTTAACTACTGTATATAGTATAGCTTTTAAATTTAACGCGCTTACCGATCTAAAGGAGCTTTAGATTAGAAAGTTGTTAGATCTACTAAATAACCACCTTAGAATTAGATTTAAGCTCTAGATTAGTTATATTCTAGAGGCTTTAGAATATAACCAATCTAGAGCTTAAATCTAATTCTAAGGTAGTTATTTGGTAGATCTGATAACTTTTTAATCTTATAACGGAACCTTGTAGCAGGAACTACGGTGGGTCCTATTATTAGGCTGGGTATATAGGTAAGAATAAATCAACAACGTAATAACAACTAGTGGAGTGGTTGCCCAATAGATTAACTCCAATTGTATTCTAAGATTTACTACGAAGAGAGAACTATCTGGGTAGGGACTGTGGTCCTTTAAATACATAACCATACGCCTAAGAAATCCCTTCGCTCTGTAAGGTATGTGTGCTCTGTCTACTCCGTACGGATTATATAGATTATATAGATCATACAGATTACATTACGTAACCTTAGCTACTATTTCTCATTATATAGTTTTACTAGATCTATCCTAGACCGTACCTATATTAACCAACTAGCTTCCTCCGACTCTTCTCTAAGTAGTTGTAACATTGTACTTAAAGCGTCCGTAACACTATCTCCCTTCTCTTTATTTTTGTCCTTAAAGATTCCTAACATCTCTAAGTTGTCTACTAGAGGTGTAATATCCGTTTAATTAATTTAGTTAATATCTCTGCTTATTATACCTAAAGCCTCTTCTTCTTCTTTAACCCTTTATTGTGCGCGTACGGTTTCCTCTATACTATTACTAGGTGAGATAATGCCGTCTCCATATTCTCATTGTGCGAAAGAGGGATTAGTTTATATTACGCTAGTAAGTTTTTCTACCCGATAACTATCCTCTTACTTAGAGTGTACTAAAGCAAACGTTCGTTCGTCCTGCGACGTCCGCTTTATCTCTAATGCTAAATATGCGCGTCCTATAACTCTTAACAGTCTTCGAGTTCCCTAAGTAACTTATTGTAGGGTCTTATGTTTAATCTACCACTATAAAACTTGACGATAAGCTCTCAGCCTCCCTTGCTAAGCTTTAACGTACTCATGCTACTTATAAGGCGTACTTGTCTGCCTCTACACGTCTTCTTTGTCTTAAGAAGGTTCGTGAGAAGGTTTGTTCTAAGGAGTGGAAACTTGTCTATTAAGGTTTATAGGAACTTGGTGACGAAAGACCGACCCTTCTTCTAACTAGGAGGGAAATAACTCCGAGTAGCTTAGTAGGTGCTCCTCTTGGGTCCCCCTTAGGTGACTTATTCTTTGGCAATCCTTCCTTATTAATACTGCCTAACCTTTTCTCTTCCAATACTCCTGTACCTTTCCTATAGCGTTCTCTAGGTTGCTTAGCGGTTCCTAGGTAGTCTTACTATAGCCTATCCACTTTACTTTGTACTATATTTCGTCATCTACATCTTCGTAACTAATAATCTTTAAAACTTACCATTTATCTTCTTCTTACCCTCTATACGTGTCTACCTTGTAGACTGGTGGCTTAATATCTCCATATACTAGTTCTAGCATTGCAATATATTATATAGGGTAGATCTTTATTTTGGCTGGTAGGTTTAACTTATACATAACCAATAAAATCCTTTACATAATTTTAAAAGGTCCTAGTCTAACGTGGTCCAACTTCTTACTTGGTCGTCAACTCTTAAAATTTTTGTGTAGTAGCCATACTTTATCTCCCTCCTTAAGATCTGGTCCCTCAGATCTCTTAGCATTATAGTATCTTTTTATTTATTCTTATACTAGTTTAGCTGTTTCTTTAAGGTCTATATAAAGATTTATTAACGTCTCTATTCTTTACTTAGCTGTACTACTCGTCTTTTTTACTTAGCGTGGCGATAACGATATTCTTAGTTTATATCCGTAATTCGCCTTAAATAGTAATATCTCCATTCCTTCTTGTAGTATTGCATTATATGCAAACTGTGTAATTAGTAATAATAATACCCAATTATTTTATGCATAATTAATATAATGCCTTAAATACTGTTCTAGTGTCTAGTTTAGTCTTTCCGTTTATCCGTCCGTCTACGGATAATATACTATAGAGGTTACTACGCGAACTCCTTATTCTGCCAGAAATACTTCCCAAAATACTACTATAAATCTTAGATCTCTGTCTGATATAATCTTATCTAGTACTCCATATCTTACAAACACTTCTTTTATATAGATTCTAGCGACATCTTCTACTAATATCTCTTTAGTGTATACTATAAAGTATCCCTACTTTATTAGCTTATCTACTATTACTAAAATCGCGTTATAATCTTGTTCTATAATAGAATCTCTTAACTTTAGTAACTTAACAATAAAGTCCTATAATATAACTTCCTATGGTCTTCCTGGTACTTTAATAGGTTATAGCTCTCTATACGGCTTATACCTTGTTAGTTTATTCCTTTAGTAATTTAGATATTCCTTTATAACTTGTCTTACTAGCCCCTAGATTCCTTAAATAATATACTCCTTTTAAAGTCTTAATACTAAGCCTATAGCTCTATTATGTCCTTGTGTTATTCCCTTATAGAATTTCTTAATAAATTCTTCTGCGATAGACTTAGGTATATATATTACTTCTCTGTTTTTATATTGCTCTAAGTCTGGATTCTCTACTTATACTTTTTAGATCTTCTATATCTAATTACTTTCTAGTAACTTATAGATCTGACTTTCTTTAGTTGCTATAATCTTTAGATAATTATACCTAATTAATCCGTCTTAATCCCTTTATAATAAAGCTCCTGATAGCTTTTTATTACTTTATAATTTAGCCTTTCTACTTAGAGCGTCTGCTCGTGCATTATCTGTACCCTTGGTATACTGAATTTTGAAATAGTATTCTATAAGTATTTCCGCCCATCTAACCTGTCTTTAGTTGAGTTCCTTTATTGTTAGGAATCCTATAAGGTTCTTATAGTCTGTTTTAACCATAAATGGTTTCTCTATGCCTTATAAGAATGCTCTCTATTCCTTAAGTGCTATAACTATACCTAATAACTCCTTGTTATAGATATCATAGTTTAACTCTAGTAGTATTATTTTTTAACTATAGTACGCTACTGGATGCTATGCGTCCTAGTGCTTCTATAGCAAGTATACTCCTAGTGCAAAGTCTAATGCGTTTGTCTCAACAACCGTTTCTAACTTTGGTTAATAGATCTTAAGGATCGGTTCTTAGGTAAACAACTCTTTAAGTTCTTAGAATAGCTTCTTCTACTTATTACCCCAAACCCATAGTTCCTCTTTCTTTATTAGTCTTGTGAATGGCTTAATGCTTTTCAACTACTATGCCATAAACCTCCTATAGTAGTTGCAAAACCCTAGAAATAATCTTAACTGTATAACATTCTCTAGTTCTTGCCAACTTACTATAGCTTTAACTTTCTTTAGGTCCATGCTAATTTTTCCTAGTTTAATAATAAATTCTATAAAATTGGTTTTTCTTATAAAGAACTCGCATTTCTTAATTGCTACTAGTATCTGTTCTTCCTATAGTCTCTTTAAGACCCATTTAATGTGTTTTCTATATTCTTCCTTGTTTTCTAAGTAGATAATAATAATATTAAGGTATACCATAATAAACTCATCTAGGTGTTCTCCTAATACACTATTAATTTGCTTCTAGAATGTTGCTAATACATTTATAAGCCCAAATTACATAACTAATGGTTTATATAGTCCTTTCTTTAACCTAAAGGCTGCCTTCTATTTGTTACCTTCCTTAATCCTAATCTAATGGTACACCTATCTTAGATCTATCTTTATAAAGATCTTTACGTTACCTATCCTATCTTAGATTTCGCTAATTAAGGGTAAAGAATACCTATTCTTTTTAGTAATACTGTTTAACTGTCTATAGTCTATACACATCCTAAGTTTTCCGTTTTTCTTTAGGATAAACAGTACTGGATATCCTGCTAATAACTATAACGGTCTAATATATCCCTTACGTAAGTTCTCCTAGATAAACTCTTTAAGCGCTACTAACTCTGTTTTAGTAAGCTTGTAGATTGGAAAGAATTTTAAACTTATTCCCTCTTCTAATTCTATCTTATGGTCCTATACTGTATGCTCTAACAGCTTTTTACTTTCTAGTAACTATAACTTTTTTCCATACCTATGGTATCTCTTAGGTATATAACTTAAGCCTTACTTAGTCTTTTCATATATCGCTCCAACTTGGTACTATACTAACTTGGTTTACTGTCGCACTTTACGCTATTAAGTATCCTTAATATCAACCTAACCTATAACCCAATTAATCTTTAGATTGTACTCCTATAATCAAGGTATTCCTAGTATCGCCTTATCCTATCCTAATGGTAGGATATTAAAAGACATTCTGACTGGTCTTTCTTTAATAGTTAACTGAATAGGTCCTATTTTAAGATTAATAATACCTCCTCTATAGGCTATCTGATCTCCTAAAATCGTTATAAGTAAATATAGGTGTTCTTTCTATCTATATAGTAACCCCATCCTTTTTACTGCTTTTGGTAATATATAGTTCCTAGTTACTCTACTATCTACTAACGCTTTAAACTATTGATCTTACCATTTAGCTTATAAATTTAGGTGTTATTTTTAAATTCCTTTAAGGGTCTAAGGCTCTAACACTAGTTCCCTCTGGTCCTATACGCCTCCCCTTTTCCTAACTATTAGCTGCTAAATCCTGCCTATACTTGGTCTAATTTAGGCCAATATTTAATTTGTTTCTTTTCCTTTATATACTATAGACAAGTGTTCTCTGGGCACTCCTACCACTATTATCCATCTAGGTATTCTTCCGTAAGGAATCTTCCTGGTTAAAGTGTTAAGTCCCCTTAACCTTATACTTCTACTGGGTGCTATCTATGTATATACTTAGCGTTTCTAAACTACTTTTCCTCTGGTGCCTAATATATCCTTACTAGGTACTTCCGGTTTTTGTCTTTTAGTGCTTTATACATATTGTACATATTATCTACACAAGCTATCCACGATAGTATATAATATGCTATATGTTTTAGGTTAACTCTTAGTTTATCTTCGTCTTTAAGTTTAAACCTATACCTAGTCAACCTAACTACTGGTATCTCTGCTACAGGTACTAAGATTTATTGCTTACTTTTCTAGTCCCTAGATCCTTCTTCTAGGTTCCTTAATATTATAATTAACACTCCTTTAATGTAACTTATACGTTTCTCCATAATAGGTTAGTCTTGGACAACTTTTTTATCTAGCCATATATAAAAATCTACCTATTTGTTATTATATTGCTGCCTATACTACTTTCCGTACAACTAGTTTAGTGTGTATGGTCTATCTATTAGAAAGTACCTTGTTATCACTGCATTATAACATCCTTTAGTATATCTTTCTTTAAACCTAGTTAGGATATCTAGATCCTCTTCTTATTCTAATTTATCTAACTATTTTGCCCTAGGTGTCCCTGCACTTAGCCTATTAGTAACTCTTTATATGGGTGCTCTGTCCTTTATTGTTATAGGACTCCTCCGTAACACCTTACACACGTCTACCTGTTTCCACCTACGTAGTAAGAAGAGACCGACCACGAGACGGCAATCTGACGGTAATCTACGGCAATCCGACGGCAATCTGCCGCATTCTGCTATATTCTGTCAAGTCCACCAAATCCTGCCAAGTTCTGCCAGGACCGCTACTTGAATCCTATTCTGCTCCGTGCACGTATCGACCAAGCAACTAAACTAGCAATATATACCCTTTCTTCCTGTTTCCTTACCTTCTCTCCTTACGCAACGTCTTAACTTTATTATACAGTTTATGTATATAGCTTAATAATATCTACTTCGCTATATATTATCACCACTTGTACTTACTCCGTGATACTACGTTGCGTCAAAACCTACACTCCGCCCCGCCCTATTTAAAATGCAGAACGACCTTAAAGCCCCTATAACGGCCGCTGACATTATATCCGCACTCCGGGAATAATTAGCAGATATATAAAAGTCCTTTATAGACGCCCTTGCACAAAACCAAGCTGCTATAGCTTAATAGTAAGCCAAACAAGAAGCACGGCACTAGAAAACAATTAAGGCCCTTTAAGAAGAAATCCGCACCCTTAAGATGTCCACGCTAAGCCCTTAAGACCGGTCGCTATTACTAAAAGCCAATACGCAGAACGCGAGCCCTGAACTAGCAATAGTCATCCTACCAGTAGAACCAACTACTGCACCACAACAATCTGAATGATTACTAGACCCTCTAATATTTACTAGTAAACAATAAGAACTCCAATTATTCCTAAGCCGGCTCAAAAATAAGCTAACTAGTAATGTTAACCGCTACCTAACTAAAGCCAACCGACTCTGTTATGCCCTAAGTTAACTAGGAGGAGATGTAGCTGACCTTATTAAACCTCTTTAACCGAACTTAGTACTAAGCCTAATTGTACTTCTTAAAGCTATGTATGGTGACCCAAACCGCCAAGCTACTGCTTAAAGAAAGATAAACCATATAACTTAAGGAATAAAAAGCTTTCTAGTATACTTCTCTAAATTTAACCGTTACGTAAAAGAAACAGGCTAAAATAACTCTGCACTAATTAACAGCCTTATTAAATCCCTAAGTCCTAAACTAAAAACCTCCCTAATAGGTATAGACCTACCAGAAGCCCTTAACGCCTACGCAAACGTTATTAATAAATAGTATAATAATATACTACGTCTGACACTGAAGTCTGCTCCTTAATATAATACGACAACCCTATAAACGTCTACTAAGCTATTGTCTTAGCCTAAGCACCCCAACGCCATGGATATTAACACTGGAACCCTAGGATACGCCCTACTAGGGTCCTCTAAATAAGAACAACGCACTAAGCTAGGCCTCTGTTTTAAGTGTGGAAGTAGCTCCTACCTCTCTAACTACTACTCTATCCCCCTACCCTAACGCGAATTACGAATGGCTAATACTAGCAGCCGTTCACCGTATTAATCCTCTAGTTACCGTCCCTGATCTTTACCTGGTTCCAGCCCCGCATCCAATAAGCACCACTCACGAGGACGAAGCTATAACCGATATATTATAAGAACTCCACCCCGATCGCCTCCAAAAGGAAGGTCCTGGAGCTAAGTTGCTCTCCGGGACAGCGCTGCCTCAGGATCTTGTTAAATGCTTTAGATGTCATGAACTCTAACTCTTAGGATTGCAGCATAACCGTTAACTGTTGTCTTCGGTAGAACAATTAATAGGTTAATGCTCGAGTCCTAATTAATATAGGAGCCAGCGGCATAGGATTTATTAACAAGATCTTTGTATAAGATAATAGTTTTACTCTAACCCCCCTTAACCGGCATATTGACGTATTTGGATTTAATGGTAAACGCACTATCTTAGGCTGTATTACCCACGTAGTATTCCTAAGACTTTAATACCTAAACCATAAAGAACTAATTAGGCTTTTTGTTACCACCCTAGGTTACTTAGTAATCCTTAGATAACCCTAGATGAAGCTATATAAGGTAACTATTAATTAGGATAACCTTAAGCTTCTATTTACCGCCTCCTATTATAAGCAGAAGTGTCTTATAACCCACTACTTAGACTCCAAACTAAAATCTGGAAAATCCACCAAGATCTACTAGTTTAAGATTTCCACCAACATCTACTAAGAACCCAGAAATAACACACGACCATATAAACCGACTCTAACTGCTATACCCCAAACCAAGCAGAAGCTTAAGCTTAATATATAAAAGTACTAGAAGAACTGGTACTCTACTATAAAAAGGATACTTAAAGAACCCAAACCTAAATCTAACACCAACTCTGTACCTAATACTAAACTTAAACCCAAACAAGAAACTATATAAGAAACTAAGGATAATCTAAGTTTGCTTAACACCTTAGATATCCATATAATTGGAGCTACCCCGTTAGCACAACTTGCCAAGAAACCTAAATATACGATCTTCGCTGTTACAATAGCCGATATTAAAAAGGCCTTAGCACTAAAGAAACACACTAACCCTGCCATAAAAGTACTAGTATGCCACTATAACAACCTGGAAGTATTTTCACGAAAGGAAGCCGATAAACTAGCAGAACACTAACTATACGACTATAAGATCGTACTTAAAGAAGGAAAACAGCCAGGATTTGGACCCTTATATGGAATGTCCCAAAACAAACTCTAAGTGCTGCGGAAGTACTTGGATAAACACCTAAGTAAAGGATTTATTAGAGCAAGCTCTTTGCCTATAGCTACACCTATAATCTTTATCAAGAAACCTGGCGGCGGTCTATACTTCTATATAAACTACTAAGCTCTTAATGCTATTACTATTAAGAATTGGTACCCGCTCCCGTTAATTCAAGAGACACTAAACTGATTAAATAAGGCTCGCTACTATATAAAACTCGACCTTATCCACGCATTTAACCGCCTCTGTATCGCAAAAGGAGATAAATGGCTTACCGTATTCCGTACTAGATATAGACTGTTTAAATACTTAGTGACGCTATTCGGCCTCATAAATGCCCCAAGTTTATTCCAACACTTTGTGAATAATACCTTACGACCTTACCTGGACGTTTTCTATACTGCTTATATTAACGACATCCTAGTATATAGCAATAACCTAGCTAAATATAAGAAACACGTTAACCTTGTCCTAGAAGCCCTATATAGAGCTAGACTATAATTAGATATAGATAAATGCGAGTTCCATAAAATGGAAGTTCTATACCTCGGACTTATTATCTCTATAGATGGTATATAAATGGACCCAAAGAAGATTAAAGTAATTGTAAACTGGCAAGAACCTAAGAACGTTAAGGATATAAGAGCCTTTATAGGATTTGCTAATTTCTACTAATGGTTTATTAATAACTTCTCCGCCCTAGTTTTACCTCTTATGGCTCTAACACAAAAGGACAAAGCCTTTATCTTTAATAAGGAATGTAAGAAGGCCTTTGCCTATCTAAAAGTTATGTTTACTACCGCACCCATATTCTAACACTTTGACCCAAACTAAAAGAGTGTTATAAAAGCTGATTTATCTAACTACGTCACTAGAGGCATTCTATCTTAGTATAATGAGGAAGGAGTATTGTATCCAGTAGCATACTTCTTAAAACAATTAAGTTCAGCCGAATGTAACTACGAGATCTACAATAAGGAATTATTGACCATTATTAGATATTTTGAACAATAGCAACCCGAACTAGAAGGCGCCGGATTTCTAATTAAGGTACTTAGCAACTATAAGAATCTACAGTACTTTATGACCATGAAATAGCTAAGTCATTGTTAAGCCTACTGGTTAGAATATCTGTCTCGTTTCTAATTCTTAATCACGTACTATTTAGGCGTTTAAGGTCAAAAACCTAATGCCCTAACTCGACGTTCACAAGACATAATAGTATAGGAAGAAGCGCGCGCCTACCGTAATTAAATGCTGCTTTGCCCTAAGTTATTTGATCCCCTAGCTAAAGACCTTATAATACACATCCTTGAAATAACTGATTGATTAATTGAGTAGATTATAGTTAATAAATACCCAAATAACGAGTTTATCTAAGAGACACTTAAGTTAATTTAAGATGGCGTTAGACGCTCTAAAAAGATCTCTCTGAGTGAATATAAAGCTTATAGAGAATGCTTATACTACTAGAACCGCCTAGTTATACCTAACCACGATGAACTTAAGCTCAAGCTCCTCGAATACGTATACGATCTACCGGTAGCCGGCTATTTAGGCCGAGGAAAAACCCTAGAGCTGCTTTAACGGGAGTACTACTGGCCAAACATGTATAATATAACACGAAGGTATATCTCTAGCTGTTATACCTACCGACGAGCTAAAGCCTTATATAAGAAGTACAACGGCTTTCTAAAGCCACTGCCTGTTCTAGACTAAAGATGGAAGGATATTTTAATTAACTTCGTTATTGATCTCCCCGTAAATAAAGGCTGTGCGAATATTATGGTAGTTATAGACCAACTATCTAAAATGAGACACTTAATCGCCTACCCCAATATATCAACACCTGCCGTTGCCCGACTATTCCTGGATTACATATGGAAACTCTACGGACTTCCTAAAACGATCGTCTCTAATAAAGGCCGCTAGTTTGTCTTGGCGTTCTAGGAAGAACTAACTATCCGACTCCGTATTAAAGCGCTGTTGTCTACGGCATATTACCCAGAAACGGACGGTCAAACGGAACGTGTAAATGCTATAATGGAATAGTATATTCGGATATACACGTTATATTTATAGGATGACTGGATAGACTGGCTTGCATTTGCCGAGTTTACTGCAAATAACTCTGTCTTAGAAACCATAAAGGTCTCCCCATTCCTGGCTAATTACGGCCAGTACCCGCGAATGGGTTTTAAACCCTTTAGTAATATTCCTTGCCTAGCTTATTAGGCCTTATAAATTGCAGAAGCAAACGAATTTGTAAAGAAGATGGAAGAACTATAAAAGTTCCTTACTAACAAAATGATATGGGCCTAGTCTGTCTATAAAGCCGCAGTAAATAAGAACCGAACCCTAGCACCAGCTTACTAAATTAGTAACTTTGTCTGGCTAGACGCAAGAAATCTGAATATAAAACAACCTACTAAGAAACTTAACTGGAAGAACGCCAGCCCTTATAAGGTTAAAAAAGTTGTCTCTCCTTATACCTACTAACTAAAGCTCCCTAATATGGTTAAAATCCACCCTATATTCTATACGTTAGTCCTCTGCCCTGCCGCCCCTATATTAGACGCCCTACCTGGATAGATCTAAGACCCTCCCCTACTAGTCAAAGTGGATGGTGAGGATGAATACCTTGTTAAAAGAGTTAACAACATTAAGTACGACAAACGGAAACGCAAATATATATATCTTATAAAATAGAGAGGCTTTACTAAGCCCTTATGGGAACCCGTTAACTCTATAGGACTTACACAAGCCGTAGAAGACTTTTATAAACTCCACCTAGAACTACCTCAGCCCTATCTCGCAGAAGCTTAAGTTTAAAGGAGGGGTACTATCACGGAACTCCTCTGTAACACCTTACACACGTCCACCTGTTTCCACCTACGCAGCAAGAAGAGACTGACTATAAGATAGCAATCTGACGGTAATCTACGGCAATCCGACGGCAATCTGCTGCATTCTGCTATATTCTGCCAAGTCCACCAAATCCTGCCAAGTTCTGCCAGGACCGCTACTTGAATCCTATTCTGCTCCGTATACGTGTTGACCAAGCAACCAAACTAGCGATATATACCCTTTCTTCCCGTTTCCTTACCTTCTCTCCTTACGCAACGTCTTGACTTTATTATACAGTTCATGTATATAGCTTAATAATATCTACTTCGCTATATATTATTACCACTTGTACTTACTCTGTGACATTTATATAACCTAGTATAGCTGACCTTTTGTCTAGCTTTTGCTCTTGCTATATAATAATTCTTATTCTAAACTTATCTATAGTTTCTTGTTTTCTGCATTTTATAGCTAGATCTTTATAGTCGTCTTACTTTTTAATCCTAGTATTAACTGTTTAATCTTTAGGCTAAACACTGCATTTACTTAGGATTACTAATATTCTTATTTGTTCCCCAAACTTATAGTTCTTGAACTTGCGTCCTATACTTATTCGTTTGTTACTAAACTAAGTTACTACCCTTTCCCATCAGTTTTTGTCCATTATGGGTCCTTAGGTATGTCTTATCTTATCTTAAGAATCTTAAGCTTCTTTTATCTCTTCTTAAGAATCTTAAGCCTATAGCCTTTTGCCTTTATTAAGTGATAAGCTAGCACTAGCAGTTATCTGCTTACTTAATTTCTTTTAAACATTGCTCCTATCGTCTTATAAAGCGATGGAAATTGTATCTAATGGTGTTATAATACCCATTACTAAACCTTATTCTGTAATGGTCTTAGTCTCTACTTCTATTTTAACTTCTTTAAGGTTTGCATGCTCCTAGTAAGCTGCCTTTATTGCCTCGTTATTAGTAAATGCTTCACCTATATTAAATTTATTATCTTTAATATCCAATCTATAAGCTAGTTTACTGGTTTCTTTAAACTTAGGTAACAATAGCTCCTATAGCCAATAGCTTGCGCCGTACTTAGCGTCCTTATAAATTTGGCATGCGTTGTTGTAACAATACGCAAAACTATTAATTAAACATTTTTTTGTTCCTCGCAGTGCACTATTATCCCTCTATATATATGTGTCTGCTGCTAGTCTAGTTCCCTTTACCATATAGTTACTTTAACCACCTCTATAGTCTTTGGCAAAATAACCTTGTTTTCCGTAATTTATACAAGCTCTATTTTTAAACCACTAATTTTGCTATAGAGTCCGCCTAAACATCTTCTACTGCTGAGATCCCTGGTTTGGCCTCTGCTCCTAGGTCCTTTAATTACTTAATCCTTAACCTCTAGGTTTCTATAGTTTCTTTTCCTACCTTTAGGTTTCTTTAGTACCGCTTAGGTCCATTAGCTCTACGCCATTCTATAGTTTTTAACTCTATATCTGTTGTTGCGTACTCTGCGCCTTATATAACTGTGGAACTCTGTCTTGCCCTCTCTTAGCTTGTTCCCTTTAATAGATCCTATTATTAATCTTTATTAACTAGTCTATTAACTCCCTTAGAGTATCCGCATCTTTTATTAGGATAATTACGTCCTAGACTTTAGCCTTAAGTCCCTATTTATACTGTTCTATAAGCGCCCTATTATTCCACTTAACCTATATAGCTAATGTTTAAAACTATGTTATATACTTAATTGCTAAAGTACGTTGTACTAAGTTCTGAAGCTTTTGTTCCGCTGTGGTTATAGCCTCTAGGTCTTTAAACATCTGCGTTAGTTATTCCGCAAACCCGTTTTAACTAGTAAAGATATACCGTACATTCTAGTTAGTAGTTGTTATGCCATTAGCTTATATCTCTGTAAGATATAGTTTAAACCACTTAAGTGCCCTCCCCGTTAGAAATAATCCTACATAGGCTACTTAATCCAATAATATTACTAACTTCGCTCCTTCCTGCATAACCTTAAAGTGCATCTGCGTAAGAAATCCTTTAAGCTTTAACTTTTCTCCTAAAAACCGTTTAATTAAAGGTAACTTAATCTTTACTACTTTAATTCTATTAATGCGTTCTTTAAGTATCCTATTATTGTCTTATAAGTGATTAACCATTTCCTATAACTAACCTTGTGTAACCACTTGAGAATCCCTATTGTCTATACTAGTATCACCTAGCCCTAAGGTTATAGCTGCCGTCGACGTTGTTGCAACTGGTGCTTTAGGTGGCATATTATTCAATCTTATTTAATACCATAACTGTAGTAGTAAATGTGTAATAGAACCTTGTAGCAGGAACTATAGTAGGTCCTATTATTAGGCTAGGTATATAGGTAAGAATAAATTAACAACGTAATAATAACTAGTGGAGTAGTTGCCCAACAGATTAACTCCAATTATATTCTAAGATTTACTACAAAGAGAGAACTATCTAGGTAGGGACTGTGGTCCTTTAAATACATAACTATACGCCTAAGAAATCCCTTCGCTCTATAAGGTACGTGTGCTCTGTCTGCTTTATACGGATTACATAGATTATATAGATCACACAGATTACATTATGTGACCTTGGCTACTATTCCTCGTCACATGGTTCCACCGGATCCATCCTGGACCGTGCCTATATTAACCAACTAGCTTCCTCCGACTCTTCTCCAAGTAGTTGTAACATTGTACTTAAAGCGTCCGTAACAAATCTAAAGCTCCTTTAGATTGGTAAGCGCGTTAAATTTAAAATCTATACTATATATAGTAGTTAAACTAAGGTTCTTAGCACTAGTTTAATCTAGAGCTTTAAATTCTATATAGGCTCTAGATTAATATGGAGCTCCTATATACGCGCTAAAGTGACAACTTTTTATAATATGGCGCCTCCACTTACCCTAATTATAACACTGCTGTTGCATCTATATAAGCCCTATATAATATTATTAGCTTAACCTTTATGGTCGCAATAAGTCTATTTCTAAGCGGCGTTTATACTTAGTATACTAATATATAGAGAGGAATAAGGTGGACAACGGAGTTACTTTACGGCTATAAGGTATGGCTTATAAGCCTTATCTATATAAGGCCTAAAGTGTTTAGGAAGCTTCTAAATTAGCTATAACTCTATAGCAGCTTAAAGGATTTAAAGCTTCTATTAACAGCCAAAAAGCTAATAATATTCCTAATAATATTTAGTAATAATACGTTATATAGATTACTAAGTAAGGTAATACAGCACTTATCTGTAATAATTTATAAGTAAGTATTTACTTACTAGCTAAACTTCTAGTACTAATTGGCTACCCTATAGAGCTATATATAAAGTCCTTCCTAGCCTTCTAAAATTATATAAGGAAGTTATTTGGCTTCCTAAAAACTGCACTTTAGATAAGGTTGCTAATAACCCTAAACAATATTCTTTCTTTGCTAATTATATTAGAGCTCTTAACGGTACTTATATACCTATTAATATAAAAGGTAGTAATATGTTATAAGCTCTATAGTGTGAAAAAAAGGGAGAATTAATATAGAATGTTTTTATAGCTGTTAAATTCTAAATAAACTTTATATACGTTCTGGCTAGTTAAGAGGGCTCTGCTTATAATAGTAGAGTTATTAATTTAGCTAAGGCTAAAGGATTTAAGGCTCCAGCTGGTAGATACTATATTATAGATGCTAGATACTCTAATACGCCTATAACTCTAACTCCCTACCGTAGCGTATGGTATTATCTTTAAAAATAGGTATAGATAAATATAAGGCTATAGAATACAAAGGAGCTCTTTAATCTTTGCCATATGGCGCTAAGGAATATAGTAAAGTATACTATAGGTATCTTTAAGTGTCGGGAATTAGGCAAGCGGTCGTCACGTAACGCCGCGGCACTAGCGTGGCGAGGAGTCTTAAGCTCCTCGCCCTTCCTTATTCCAAATATAAGAAGCATATTAACCAACATCACTGTAACCTACTTGAGTAGTCGTTATTGGTAAGTCACCCTATGTGACTAACACTGATTAGTGGTTAAATACACAGTTAACTATAGAGCAGCTAGGTTTTCGAACAGAAGAGACAGTCTCGTGCAGGGGTGCCATATACGCTCATATAGAATAGATCCCGGCGATACTGTGCTACCTTAGACTTGCGGAAAACTAGTAACAGAAGTGTTACTAAGTACTAGGAGATACCAAGTTGCGTTTATTATATAGAATAACCACGTTTACAAAGATTTGGTCAAGTACTTTAGGTTAGAAGTATTACTAAACCTAGGGTCCTAAGTTAACATCTAAAACGCGTTAAATAATATCTTAAATTGCCTACCTCTTGATAGCAAACCTATAAGATTTTATAAAACTGAAAACCCTACCTACCTTTAACCTATTATGGTGTTAACCTACCCAAAGAAGTATAAGGAAGACATTAACCCAAAGATATAGAACAAAGACATTAACCCTGCAAACGCCGAGCAAAAGGACCTGAACGGATTCTTATTATACCATATAGTATACTACACAGACAGCGAATACAATGATACTATACTATAGTATTGCATAAAGGAGGACTTTGTTGGATGGATAAAGGAAATATAGGCTCTTGCGAACAAGCTTATTATATAAGACTTCCGTAACTTCCTTTGGGAGAATAGAGTATTTGTCCCTATGGATGGAAGCGCTATTAGAGACAATATTTAGGAGCAAGTTATTAACGTAAAAGAAGAGCACAAATGGACTCTATAAGAGATTAAGCATCAACTACGCACTATAAAGAAGCTTAACTTATAATAGAATCCGAATAATACACCAATAGAAATACGTTTAAATTCTATTACTCTAGGCACAAGTTCTTACGTTCCATATTTATTACTTCTATTATCTTTAGCTCCCTAGGATCCACTAATTTAACCCATAACTTTAACTACTAAATAAGAGTAAGCGCAAGATCCCCTTACTTTGTGATTTAATAACCTTTAAACTCTATTATAGTAAGATTAGGTACTATATTGTGTTCCATTAAGATCTATATCTCTACTGCAGCCTATAAAGTAATCTCTACCTTAATCTCTAATGCAATTTTAACGTGGCCTAATACCGCTTGGAGGTACCTTAAAAATGCTTATAGAGCTTACAAAGCTCTATTTGGACCAGGAAAAGAGGTTTGGCAGGGAACTATATAATATTCTTAATTTAAAGCTGCGCATCTTCTATAACTATTGCTAGAAGGTTGGACTGGAACCTAACTAATATTATAATGCCTATTCCATTATGCTTAAGGGCCGCGCTAGTACCTTCTATTATAATTATTTAGTAGGAAAAGGATACAATTTTAACCGAATAATATATAAGATAAGATGCCACTTTAAAACAGAGGAGAATAAGCAGCAGTATATATTAGAGTGGAGAGAGACTACCTTTTTAAGGATTATTACAATAAACCTAGATATCTCTTGACTTAATTATCTCTAAAAGCTCTTTAATTAACTTTAGATAATTTAGTATGGTTTATTTAAATTATATTAAGAGGACTTCAGCCTACGCGATTAAATTATTAGCATATATTAAGGTGTTAAAGAATGCAACCTTACTCTCTTTAATCCTGTAAATATTTACGAAGGAGTATATGCTTAATTAAGATCCTTTATTGGCACCGCTCTGCGCTCTTAAGAAGTATAGTAATTTAACACCTAACCTTAACCTACTCCAATTGACCTGGCCGACCAATATGATTACAACTGGACCGACTAAACATATAGTGGCCGCGGTAGGGGATACGGTAGAGGGTACAATTAATATTAACCACAAGGCAATTATAGAGGTTTATTTTAGAGCAATTATTAGAAGAAGTGCTATATTTATAAGAAGCTAAATTGCTAGTTAACTAGGCACCCCCTTAATAGACAAAAGGAGGCATATAATAAGTTTCGCTAGAGCGCACAAAATGTTAGAAATTAAGAGGTTACTATAGCCTACTTCCAAAGCTTCCTGGTTTAATATAAAGGCGAAGAAGATCTTAAGGGTAAGGTTAACGAGGCTAAACAGCTCCTTATAGATATAGAAATTAAGGACTACTCTCCCAACCAATACTTCACCGAGTATAGTAAGGTAAATGGTATATAAACCATTACTGTCTTTAATAACCAATCTACGCTTTATTCTGTTATAAAGTTAGATATCTTTAATAAGCTAAAGGAAAGTTCCGTATTCTCCTTTAATAATAGATACTCGGCGAACGTCTTCTATGGTATTATGCTAGATACTAGAGCCGCAGGAGTATCTATAGTAGGAGAACCTTAAGTTTAAGCTCTTTAGTAGCTTAATAGCTCTATTTAGATTAACCAATTAATAGTAGGCCAACATACAATCCGCTTTAGTAAGGGTACTATAATCTCTCTTAATACAATCAAGGTCCAAACCCTATTAGGATATATCACTTTCTATATTATTCCCGCGAACACCCTATTTCTATTCTGCATTTAAGATATGGATAAATTAGGCGTTAAGCTAGATAACCTTAAGAATATACTTATTTAGGAAGATAATTGGGTGCCCGTTATATGCAAGTAGGGTCACCCTTGGTTGCTCCTTTAATAGCCAGAAAGGAGCGTTGCTTAGAGCCATTTAACTAAGTTAGAGTTACGTTAACTACACTATCGCTTTAGTCACCTATTAGTTTATAGATTACTTAGGGTTCTTTAGTAAGTAGGTTATAAAGTTAAGGCTAAGGCGATTAAGCATTTTATAAAGTACTGCTATTACTGCCAAATGAACCAGAAGTCCCCTAGCCGATTTAAGTTCACCCTTAAAGATAACTACAACTTCAACTTCTGTATTATTATTGACATTATATATCTTAGTGGTAAGCCAGTACTCTAAGTTATTAACCTCTTAACCTCCTTCTAAGCCGCACGTTTCCTGAAGGATATATTAGCTAGGAATGCATAGGATACTCTTTAATTATACTAAATTAATATCTACCTAAAAACCCCTAATCAAGTTATTTATAATGTAGGAAGGAACTTCTTATCTATAAAGTTTTGGTAATAGGTAAAGGCAATAGAAATTAAGGTCAAGGAAGTCCCTGTTAAGGCATATAATAGTATTAGAAAAGTAGAATAATATTACACGCCATTATAATAAGTATATAAGATTATTTCTTTGGAACTAGAGGGCGCTAGCAAAGAGCTTATTTTATAGATAGCTATTAAGGCTGTTAATAATTCCGCTGGCCTAGATGGGCTTGTACCTATATTGCTAGTCTTTGGCGCCTACCCTTAAATAACTAACAATTCTCTACCATCCCTATCTATTATATAACGAGCGGAGGCTATTCGCAAAGCAATAAAAGAGGTACGATGTCTCTACGCTACGCGCCAGGTTAACAATATACTAGGAATAAGAAATAGCCTAAATACCTTAACTATGCTTAATCTGCCACTCCAATCTAAGGTACGCGTATGGCGTAAAAAGGGAGGATGGTTAGGCCTATATAAACTTATTGTCGGGAATAAGGCAAGCTGCCGTCACGCTAGGCATATTGCCGTCACGTGCTAACGTGGCCCTAGCGTGGTAAGGAACCTTAAGTTCCTTACCCCTTTCCTCATTCCTATTAAAAAGAATTAACCATTATTATACTATCTACGAACCGTAGCTACGTGATATCCCCTTGTGTTACCAACACTGATCAGTGGTTAACTTTACTGTTATACCATAGAGCAGCTAGGTATTCCACCAAGAAGAAACAAGCCACTGTACCAGTGCTACTCATGCTAAAGGAAGCTGTCTTTTAAGGTCAGAACTGGTCCTAAACCTTAAATAGAACTCTTCTACGAATCTAAGGATCTAAAAGGCCAGAACTAGTCCTAAGCCTTTCTAAGATTACAGATTCTTGCGTCTATCACGCAGAATAACACGCTTTACAAGTCTTCGCGATTTAAGGCCAGAACTAGTCCTAAGCCCCATAATCACAAATATACGTCCAAACACGTACCAAATGACAATCCCTACACCAATAACACTTCCCTCCCTCCAAAAACATGGCTACGCCTACTTTAAATAACTGGAAAGACTCCTTACCACTAGGGGTAGCTAAGCACGCAAAACTTATTAATAAAGATTAGGACGAATTCGCCTTTAATATAATAACTTATACCATAAAATAAGTTAATGGCTTTCTCCTACACCATATTATATTCTACCAAAATAGATGCTACGCCGATTCATAACTATAGAAGTATTTTAGGGAGGATTTTGTAGGATGGACTACTAATACCTAGGCACTTAGCAACGTTAATATTGTTTAGGATTTTCGAGACTTCCTCTATAGGAATGGGGTATATGTTGCTGAGAACGGTAACCCAATTGCTAGTAATATTCAGGCCGTTATTACTAGTATAGAAGAACCAATATAGACGGAAGCTAAGATTATATATTAACTACGGAAACCTAAAAACAACCCATATTCTTTAAAAGGCAATTTTAATTTGTATTAAAACCCCTAGAACACTAACCCCCTACCTAGAGCTACTCTCCCACCTAGAGGTGCCCTCCTACTTAGAGTTGCTCCGCCTCTACCTCCTCCGCTCCAGCCAACCGGTAAGCCTTTACCACAAGAAGTCACGAATCTGATAAAGGTATATTCGGACAAAAAAAAAAGTTTGGAGGAGAACTATATAATATGCTTAAAGCAAAACTACAGGTCTTCTATAACTGTTATAACAAGGTCGGAATTTAACGCCACTAGTACTACCACGCTTTCTCTATTATGTTAAAGGGACGGGCAGCGACATTCTATTATAACTATATTGCGGGTAAAAACTATAGCTTTAATGTAATGCTTTAGCTTACCAGAGCTCACTTTAAGACTAATAAGAATTACCAACTTTATATATCTAAATGGCGGGAGACTATATTCTAGAGAGTTATTGCTTCTAACCCAATAAAGACTCGTTTAGAGTGCCTTTAATTACTCTTTAATAAACTCTAGAAAATCTAACATAGCCTTACCAAAACTTACTAAAATAAGAACAGCCTAAGGGACTAGGTTATTTTAGCATGCTATAGCGTTCCTAAGTGCAACTTAGCGCTATACAAACCTGTAGATATGTTTGAAGGAGTATATACTAAGCTACGCTCCGCTATAGGTACTATAATGCGAATATAAGAATCTTAACAGTTCTATACCAAAAACCCTACCTAACTAAGTATTCCCAACCAATATAATCACAACTAGACTAATCGAACATATAGTGGCCGTGGTAGGGAATATAGAAGAGGGTATAATTAACGTCAACCATAAGGCAACTATAGAGGTCCCAGTAGAGGTTCATTTCAAAGTAATTGCTAGAAGAAGTGCTACATTTATAAGAAGCCAAATTACTAGTCAACTAGACACTCCCTTAATAAGCGAAAAGAGGCATATAATAAGTTCCGTTAAAGTGTAAGAAATATTAGAAATTATAAGGTTACTATAGCCTACTTCTAAAGCTTCCTGGTTTAATATGAAGGCGTAAAAGACCTTAAGGGTAAGGTTAATAAGACCAAACAGCTCCTTATAGATATGGAAATTGAGGACTACTTACCTAACCAATACTTTACTAAATATAGTAAGGTAAATGGTATACAAACCGTCGCTGTTCTTAATAACCAATCTACGCTCCATTTTATTACAAAGTTAGATATCTTTAACGAGCCAAAGGAGAGCTCTGCGTTTTCCTTTAATAACAGATACTCGGCGAACGTCTTCTATGGTATTATACCAAATACTAGAGCCGTAGGAGTATCTACAGTAGGAGAACCTCAAGTTCAAGCCCTTTAGCAGCTTAATAGCTCTATTTAGATTGACTATTCAACAGCAAGCCAACACACAATTCGTTTTAGCAAAGGTACTATAATCTCTCTCAGCACAATTAGGGTTTAAACCCCCTTAGGGTATATTACTTTTTATATTATTCCTACAAACACTCCGTTTCTATTTTGCATTAAAGATATAGATAAATTAGGCGTTAGGCTTAATAACCTTAAAAATGTACTTATTTAGGGAGACAATTAGGTGCCTATTATACGCAAGTAGGGTTACCCCTAGTTGCTCCTTTATTAACTAGAAAAGAGTGTTGCTTAAAGCCACTTAACTAAGTCGGAATTACGCCAACTATACCGTCGTTTTGGCCACCTATCTATTTATCAATTGCTTAGGGTTCTTCAGCGAGTAGGCCATAAAGTCAAGGTTAAGGCAATTAAGCATCTTATAAAGTACTGCTATTACTACTAAATGAACCAGAAGTCCCCTAGCCGATTTAAGTTCACCCTTAAAGATAACTATAACTTTAACTTCTATATTATCGTCAACGTTATATATCTTAGCGGTAAGCTAGTACTCTAAGTTGTTAACTTCTTAACCTCCTTCCAAGCCGCACGATTCTTAAAGGATATGTCAGCTAGGAACGCATAGGATACCCTTTAGTTATGCTAAATTAATGTCTACCTAGGACCCCCTAATTAAATCGTCTATAATATAAGAAAGAACTTCTTATCTACAGAGTTTCAACAATAGATAAAGGCAATGGTAATTAAGGTCAAGGAAGTCCCTATTAAGGCACATAATAGTATTGGAAAAGTAGAGCGATATCACGCACTATTACGCCGCGCATATAAGATTATCTCTTTAGAACTAGAGGACGCTAGCGAAGAACTTACCTTACAAATAGCTGTTAAAGCTGTTAACGATTCTGCTAGCCTAAATAGACTTATACCCACATTGCTAGTCTTCGGCGCCTACCCTTAAATGACTAACAATTCTCCACTATCTCCCTCCGTTGTGCAATGAGCTGAGGCTATTCGCAAGGTAATAAAGGAGGTATAATATCTCTATACTATACACCAAGTCAACAACGTACTAGAAATAAGAAATAGCCTAAATACCTTAACTACACTTAATCTGCCACTCCAGTCTAAGGTATGCGTATGGCATAAAAAGGGAGGATGGTTAGGCCCATATTAACTTATTGCAATTAATGGCCAGACTTGCACTATTTAGATGCCTTATAGACCCACTTAATTCCGTTTAACTGTTATTAAGCCTTACTATAAAGAT
>Ga0307507_10002167_pt1 | contig 42172 bp, 9 predicted proteins | sample 7_EM_MG_FD_207223 | JGI IMG/M metagenome (GOLD analysis project Ga0307507, IMG submission 207223) | Populus trichocarpa ectomycorrhiza microbial communities from riparian zone in the Pacific Northwest, United States - 7_EM | ecosystem: Host-associated > Plants > Roots > Unclassified | place... | reverse complement strand
AACCAACAACGCCTATATTCAAAAACTAAATAGCCCAAATTAAAGCGACTACGCTTCTTATTATAGAAGAAAACGGCTTGGAAGTTTCCGAGTACGTTATAGGCGTAATATTACACCTGGCGTTGGCCAATTAGATGGCTTACCACCACACTCTTCTAAAGCTCCTTTCCAGATCAGCTTATCACCAAAATCCTCTATAGGCTAAGGATTACACCAAAAGACATGCGCAAAGGTTGCCCAGTCTTGATTATATTTGCTAGGGTTTAATATAGATCTAGTATACAAAGCAACGCCGAGCTCTAGTAGAGACGTCCCTTCCTTATACTCCTTTTGAGCTAACTTTTGGGCGGCGAGCTCTTGTTTTTCTAGGTCCTCTGCCTTTAGTTTATTGACGTCTTCCTGAGTAAGGACTCTGCCCTTGCTTAGGAGTCTCCTGCTACTTTTCTTATCTATTTTGAATGCTTGAAACTTCTTATTCTCTTCTCTCTGTATATGCCAGTGTGTCCAACAGCCAGCGCCCAGCGAGCTTCTTGGCAGCGAGCGAGAGCTAGGGCCACCAATCAAATCGCTCGCTGTTCGCTGCACCAAAATAGGCAGGCTCGCTGTTCGCTATCAGCGTAACTTCCTAATTAGGCAAATTGTAGGGATTAAATTATGTTTTTAGATTTTTGGCAGAACCTCTATATACAAATTAACATTGCCTAATTGAAAACCCCCCCCAATTCATCCAGTACAGTGTTTAAATATAGTGGAAACCGCTCAGCGCGTACAGAGGCTCAAATAAGGTAGGTAATAAGGTAGGTAATAAGGAAGGTAATAAGGAAGGTAGTAAGGGCTCCAGAGGCTCTATTTTTGTGTCAGATTTTGATTTAATATAAGGCTTAAGTGAAAGAAGCTTACTAAGCCAGTGTTTCTGCCTTCGCATTCAGCTTATAGCCCGTAAGATTAATATTAAAGCTTATTAACCAGGGCGCAGTTAAGGCTCTATTGGTATTAATACAGTTAATTAAACTGCTTAATAAAAGGCCTTTAAGCAGCCACCATTTCTAACATTAATCTGCTTTAATTATATTAGCCGACAATCTATTGCGCTTATTAGTAACAATCTTTTTAGCTTAACTAAAGACTCGTTCGCATGCAGAGCTTATAGCCGGTATAGAAAATATATTAAGAGCAATCTTAGCAAGCGTTGGATAGAGGATTTAACCGACTTTAAGCCACCAGGTAAGAGGGTTAGGAACAACATTATTTACCTTATTGCTATCGTTAGTACGGATCTTAATAAGCTCAAGGCCTGCGTTGTAGTAGCAATTAAGCTCACTGGCGAGCTTAATACACTTTTGACTGCGCCTAGAGGAAGTAAGGCTCTCGTCTATAACTAATAACTGTGTATATTTATTAGCTAAATCGTTGTCAGATTTGCAAGGAACCTTCCTATATTATAGCTTAACTGGTTCCTCATCTTCCTCATCTTCTTAATTATTAATGTGGTCAGTAAATATAGTTTCCATACACCACTTAGCGTGCTTCCACTATTAAGGCCACCGTTTCCATTTATCGCGAAAGTAGGCGCGTTTAAGTAAGGATAAAGAATTACTATAGTAAAGTAGTAAGGGCTCTCATCCTTCATTTTATTAAAATATTTGTTTATCTTTTAGATAGCTATATTAACGCCTAATTTAAGGAAGGAGTTGCTTTTGTTCTTAAAGCTCTGCTAAGTTCGCTAGAGGATTTAATAAAGGAGCTCTATATTAGTAATCAACTCCTATAGAGCGCTATATAAGCCTTTAATACTAGGGCTATTAGCGTCGCCTTCTATACGCTTAGTGGCTAATATAAAAGGCTTTAGGATCTTAACAAGCTACTCTACCTACTTCCAATTATTATTAGTAAGCGCGTCCTAAGATAGATTATAGCTATTATTGGCGGGCTTCCTCTAAGCCAGTAGATATTTATCAATTGCCTTATAAAGAAGCAATGCACGGCGGAGTATAAAGTAGGTCAAATTCCACCAAACGCCTCCGTCCTTAATAAGCAGAAGCTCTGTATAATTAAATAGCTTGTCCTCTATACAGGCGTTAAGCTAATTCTTAGTAAAGTCCTCGCGGCGTCCTAATAATCGCATAATGTATTTAACAATATTATAAACCTTACCCATAAAACCTTTCTGCCGTATAAGGTCGAATTTGACTTGGTTACTCACACCAATTAAAAGGCGTTTAAGCTTGCCTACGCCTTTGCTATATATTAGGGCCTTAACAATAAGGTTGATAATATAACCAGCACACTAAAGCCGTTCCTTTTTGGGCACTAAGAGGCTTTATAAAAGGTAGTTATAGAGGTCGTCGTTATTATTAATATTATTAGTTATTAAGCAACCAAGCTTATAATTAAATTAATACTTTTTAATTACCTCTGCTAAAGCCATCACAATATTTTTAGTAGTATATAATCCTCGCAGTCATAGAAGCCCTAAAAGTACTAATTAAAGCTTGCCGTCTTTATTAATAAAATAAGCCACTATACCAAGTAGTAATATTCTATTTATAGACGTCCAGATATTGCAGCTGAGGTGGATTTTGCTAAGTACGGTAAAAAGGAGGTTTTTAATACTAATTTGTCGCTGTTTAAATAAGGCTTTAATCCAATTGCTTAATAACATAGGCGCCTTTGTAAGACACTCCTGTATCTAAGGACGATTAAATATAAGCAGAGCGCGCGTATAAGCACTAGTGGCTTAACGGAAGGTAATATCCTGCAGGATCGTCCAATTAATATATACTTAAATATAGCCAGCTACCTAAAACGGCTGGCGTTTATAGCCACCTCCTAAAGCAGATAAAGCTTGAGCGGCTGCTTTAAACGGGCTCAACAGAATTGGTGATTATATATTGCTCTTATAGCCTCCGGGGCCTATATTAATGTTGTGCTTTGATCTTAAATGGCCAATAATATAATTATTACCGTTGATTATAAGTAAAGAACTTGGCTTTTAAGCCAGGTGGTAAATTCTACACAGCCAGAGTCTCTTTATGCCTATAGGACCGTCCTAAAAAAGGTCTGCTCCATACTACCAAATAGCTGATATTGAAGCTTTGCTAGATATTAATTGCTTATAAAGAACCCGGTATCTATATTTGCCAATAAGCTTGCCGTGCTTTTATAGGTAGAGATTGTCCTAGTTAATAGAAAAGATACAGCCATAGTTCTAATCAGCTGGAGGAGGCTTTCGTGATATACCAGTGGAGAAAGGATTGTTTTGATCACCCGATTTAGTGTTATTGTTAATTAAAAGGGGAGAGGAAGCAGTTAATTAATAAAGCCTAGATATTAAAGAGCTTAATTAACGCGTAGATTGCAGAGACAGTAAAGAAGAAGTAGAAGAAGAAGCTCTACTACCTAGTTAACACGTAGAAAGTAAGGTTCTTTACATAGTGGTAGTCAACTTTTGGTAAGATATTAAGTAGAGGACCTTCACGCGTACATAAAGAAATCGGGGAAAATGCTATATTTACTATGGATAAGCGAGAGTTTCCCAGGGGTTTCTTACTGCTTGGCGTATAGCTAATCCTCCGAATATTAACCAAATATCCTTATAATCTACAAAAAGCTTTAAGATACCAAAAATTCCTCCTTACCTTACCACTAAGGCAGCGAGCTGATAGCGCGCTATAACTTTATCGCTCGCTGACTCTAAAAATAAAGACCGCTCGCTGGCTGCTTATGTTATTAGCTTCTTGGCAGCGTCGCTAGTAGCGACGCTGGCTGTTAGACACACTAGTATATGCGCATCAGTCGCAAAGCCTATAGCAGCTTTAAATAGCTTTTTGAGACGTTGTTAAATAGGGGATTCAAGCATACCGTCTAGTCGCTTGGTAGTTGATTCGGCAATCTGATTTTATAGAGACTAAAGGTCCTCTACCGTTTTGGGTGTCTTTGGCGTTTAAGGATTTGTATTTATAATTAACTGTAGACTTGCGGAGGGCCCTGCATTTGGTAGAGTCTTTAAAACAGCCGTAGGATTGTATAGTAGAAGACCTATAGCTTTCCAGGCGTTGCAAATCATTTTATGGGTGAACGCCTTTGTACGTACCGTTGGGTAGAGCTTTATAAAATACTCTTTATTCACCCCTATATGGCTATATTAACAGAAGTTGTCCACTTCTTCGCCGTAGTAGTGTTGAAGAGGTCTAAAACAGCCTACATCTAGTGGCTAAAGCTTATGCGTTAAATGAAGTGGGAGAGTTACTAGGACAATCTTACGCAATAGTGTATACTGGATAAACTGCCAGGTAAGGTAGCTCAAATAATTATCCATTAGAAGTATATGGTAGCTTTAAATATTACCCTTAGCGTCCTCCACAAGTTGTCTCGTGTATTTATTATAGTGTTTAATGTAGTGTAGGCCCAATGAGTTGTCCGTCTAGCCATTAGTTGAGGTCGCATAGGTATATCCGCGAAGGCGCTTATTATGCTTAGTAATTTAATACTAAGTCTCCTAGTATTACTGCCCCTTCCAAATTAAGAACAGAGGTAGGTAAGAGCTATCAGCGGTAATTGTCTCTATAATAGAGACTAACTCTTAAGATCCCAATTGTCAAATGGTCCGATTCTTTAACCTCTCCCTACTATTCTTGCCAGAGACGATTATTTAAGCTATTGCTGCTTGGCCTAGCATAACCCCTTTCTCGTTAAAGTTGGCTATAAATTTTAAGTGCTTAATTGAATATTTGTTTTGTACGCTTTAAAAGAACTTAAACCAATTGTAGATAATAACTGGATTATTATTCCAGGCCCTCTAGCAATCCAATTAACGACTTATGATAGTATAGAGCCCGTAGCGTTGTATAAATTTCACCCCCTAGTGTTTGCCTATTACCCTGCCTTCTGCCAAGAATGAGCTTGCTATTGTAGGAAGCATATTAACCCTTATTACAAGGCCCCAGGACTGACATTTGTGTATCCATTTAACAATTTGATCCTCCTAATAAGGATGCAGTAGCGTTTTATGAGCCAGGTGTTAAGGGAGACGCCTAGCAAGGCGATGCGCAACGGTAGAATGGGGTAATGCGCGAATGCTGGAGGCTTTGCGAATTGATGGCTTAACGCCTGATTCAACGTCTTGTATAGCTTTTTGTATGGAGACTTTAGCTTCACGAGAACTTAACTGGGGAAGGGACATATTGATTTGTACAAGGAATTTCGGGTTTGGGTGTAATTTGGTAGGGGAAGAAGAAGAGCGCGTACAAACGCGTGTGTCTCGCTTGGGGGGGTGTCTCGCTTGGGGGTGAGCCACGTTATTCCGTCACAGTACCTCAGACGGAGCACGAAAACCCACATGGCAACGCCTAGCGTATAGTCAAAACCCCGTTCGAGACATCCGGTTTCGCGAACGCCGACCCACTGGCCAACCGCTGCTTTAAGATCGTCAACGAGAGCGTCAGAAATCCTATCTCTGGCAATCCGGTCGGTTACAAGCTCGTCCCGCAACCATGCCAGCTCTTACTCGCGGGCACAGACTCCGTCGCTCGCTTTGCTGAGCATCACATTTGGGTAACTAAGTATCGCGACGGCGACCTCTGGGCCGGCGGGAAATGGACGAACCAGTCACTGGCCGAGATCGATGGGGTGCACGACTATGCGGCGAGGGAGGAGTGTGTGAGGAACCAGGACATTGTGCTTTGGCATACATTCGGCATGACGCACAACCCGAGAGTTGAGGACTTTCCTGTCATGCCAGTGGAGATTACAACGCTCAGCTTGAAGCCGGCAGATTTCTTTGAGAAGAATCCCGCATTGGATGTGCCGCAAAGTAGGCAGAGCGAGAATAAGAGTGTGCTAGTGCAAGATCTACTGCCTGGTGTTGCAAAGAAGGTCACGGAGCCATCTGAGAGAGCGTGCTGTGGAAAGTCAAAGCTTTGATCAACTACCTAGACATCTCTGGCGGTTTAGAGTACTTTAAAAAGGCTATTCGTAGGATATACAGGCAAACTCTTTAGTACGATATAGGTTTTGGTGCCAAATGTATCGTAATACCAATGGTATTGTTATATCAAGAGTTACGTGTAGGGTAAATAAGCAGTAAAACTTTAATAAAAAGTGGGTCTTAAAGCCTGAAGGGTATAGGCCAGATATGCCCCCTTCCATACAACTAGGTATCGGAGGTCGGGGTTAGGCTTGGTGTAACCTCGGGTTACGCACGACCCCCCAAGGTCCGCGACATATCGTCCAAATATCACCCCCCCCCCTTGGGTGGTGGCCCCTACTTTTCAGACGCGTTTTTGAGGCCTAGGTTAGTACTGGGTTAGTATAGAGGTCCTCGTCGCGCGCCTTCAACCTCATCGTCGCCTTAACAATCCCATTTTCCAACCCTCTGCTGTTCTCGTGCCCGCGCTAGCTCCTAGCTCGCGCGGGGCTTCTAATTTTATATAGAAAGGCCTGCTATAATTCTAATTCTATAATATAGAGCCCTCTTCTTCTCCTTCTCTATTGATATTTACGCGTTCGGTAGCTTTATTTACCCGTGCCGCGCTTACACGTCTGCCCCCTTACCTCTTGCGGATATGGAGTCTCTTAGGAATTTTCTTACCCTACGGTCTACTACGGAAGCCCCCCTAGCCTTCTCCCCCTATAGCCTCCAGAACGAATTCAAGGCCCAAATAGCACGGCTGCAGGATATTTATAAGGCCTAGCGCTCGAAGAATACTACGAGGGCGTACAAGCCAAAGCAGAAAAAGTGGGAGGACTGGTATACGAGACTAGAAGGCAATACGGACGGCGCCCAGGTAACAGAAGATAAGCTTTGCTTATTTTTAGAGCAGTAAGTCGTTAATTAAGAATCGCGGGCCGCTGGCTATCAAAAACGGAAGTTAAAATGGAAAGAGATGTGGAAAGATAGCAAGCGGGCGAAGAAGAGGCAGAAAATAACCGCAGGAGGGCCGCTAAGGGGAAAGGCAGCCGTAGGGGTAGCCATAGCCGCAGGGGAGGAAGCTATAAAGGAGGAAGAGATATAGGATAAGGAGGCCCTAGACGCCCTATTTAATAAAACCATCTAATACTTAGTTATAAATAGCTACGTCTCCGCTATTACTAAGCTCTACATATGGTAGTCAGAAGGCAAGACCTTATAGCCGCTATGGGGGGCGAAGCTCTCAGTAGTACTAGACAGCATCCGCCATAATAAGGACCGGATTTAACGCGTTAACTTTATTAATTAAAGCTTATTTATAATTACTAGCGGCTACAACATTAAAGGGCTTAAAAAGGCGATTACTTAGTACTAGGAGACGGGCTCTAAGATACCGGGTTTAGTTAAGTCTTACCTTTAAACTACAGCTAAGCATTTATTAGGTTTGTATATTACAGTCTATACAGAGTATTTACGGCTACCGTTTTCTAACCCGTTTCTTAGGCTATACTACCGTTACCCAGGGTAAGAGTAGACGGGACGTTTAGCTTACTAACCTTATCCTTATTAAATTAGAGAATAAAGGGCCTAAACCAGACAAGCCAGCGCCATATATAATTATGTTAATAATATAGGGGAAGCAGAATTAACACGGTAAAGTTAAGTATATGGGCTATATACATAATACTAACCCTATCCTCTGCCCTCTCTCTATAATAGCCTTCTACTTCTTTAACCGCTAGGGTAAGGACGGCGCTAAGAGCTTCCCATCCTTTTAGCAGCTAGAGGACTACTATAACCTATACGTCTTCCCTAGTAGCATTAAAGTACTGCAACGGCCGTTAAGCTATTATACGTAATTTAAATAGAATAAGAAGATGTTCTAGGAGGTAGGAATTTACTTAAAGGAGAAGACCCATAGCGCCCGTAAGCAGAGCATCCGGCACGCCAAGCTTAGCGGTGTTAAGGAGACCCAAATTAGACGGGCCGGACACTGGAATATAGACGCGATAACAGGAGCCTACCTTAGCTATCTACCTCGCGCGTTTATACGGTCGATCGCCGGCTTCCTAAAGAAAGGAAAGGGCTACTTTCTCCCCCATGCGCAAGAGGTACCAGAGAAGGCCCTCTATTTAAAGATATGGCCTAAAACCAATATCTAGCTAAAACGCATAGAGACCTACCACCCAGAGAAGGCCAATAATAAGGTTATATGGCTTAACCTTATAGGCTTAGGATTTCTACGCCTCCTCTATGCGCTTAAGGTAATCCTATTACAGGACTTAGTAATCCTACGCAAGCAGTTCCCACTCTACCCCCTATAGAAGGACTCCCTCTTCGGCTATAAGGAGTACCAGAGGTTCGCCGCGCGGGTAGAAAGCTCGCTAGCCAGCATAGTTACGCTAGACAAGATAATAATGCGGAAATACTAGCCCGCCTATAAGGCCGTAGCTAAGCTAAGACACAAGGCCGCAATCTTAGAGATAAGGGGGGTTTAATTACACGTGCAGACAATCTTAGAACGCCTTAGCGAGATAGAAAGGTTATTAGCATTATTTGCACCTATATAGATCCAGCAAGGGAAGATGGGTATCTAGATAGGGCCTACGGAGTCTATATATCCGTCTTTAGACGGCCCCATACCTATACCTATATCCGTACCCGTACTTATACCTATACCTGCGTCCGTTCCTAAACGCGTTAACGGCTAGATTCCGTCTTTAGATAAACCCTCTCCCGTATATCCAACCCCTAGAGAGATACTAAGAGGTCCTTAACTATTTACTGCCGCAGAGCCTGCTTAGCCGTCTACTATAACGTCTACTATAACGTCTACTATACCCCCGCAGCAGCTGCCGCAAGCTTCTACTATACCCCTACCGCAGCTACCGCAAGCTAACGTTTAACCTCTCCTATTTATCCTTGACCTATAGGCGCCGCCAAGGAAATATAAGATACTTTAGGGCGGTAATTTAGTATTCTAGCTCTGGGCTAAGTGGACTTTAGGGCTAGTAGGTAGGCCGTTAATTAAAGCTCTTAATCGCTGCTAGGGGGCACACTAGCGGGTTAACGGCGAGGCTATGTTCTATAGCTGTCGCCGTAGGATAATTAAGGATATAAGATGGCGCGTAAAAGACGGTACGGCAAGAGACAAGAGATAGGCTATTAACTAGCTAAAACAGCTACAAGGCCGGCGTTCTTTGGATTGGCTTTATAAGAATATCTAACTACTAGGCGGGAGAGGGAAAGGGAGGGAAAGGCTCCATATTAAGCAGTATATATATATATATAATACTATTTTACTATAGGACTACTGCAGTAACCAAGACGCCTTAATGTAGGACTCTACTAGTAACCGAGACGTCTCAATATAGGACTGCACTGCAGTAACCAAGACGCCTTAATATAGGACTATATACTCTAGTGACCGAGACGCCTTAATATAGAACTATACTCTAGTAACCAAGACGTCTTAATATAGGACTGCACTATAGTAACTAAGATGCCTTAATGTAGGAATAGAGCCTGTTTAGGTGTTGTAAATTTAGAGCAATATTACGCGACCGTCCAGAAGTACCGATTTAACATAAATTATGTACCTTTTCGCCTAAAATCGCGTGCGAAAGTACTTGGGGGCGGTCGCTGCGCGACCTCGTGCGGGGTTCGGGCGCGTTATTAGCAGGGGTGGCCCTAACCTCGTATTAACCTGGGTCGTAACCGCGCCAAATCAGCCCCCCTAATATGTGATAGATACTGTTCTAACCTTATACCACACATGCAACCTTACCAAAAGGTAGCGCCACACTTCAAAACTTACGTATAGCCATCTTCCCATCAAAGACAATTGATTTTTAAACGTTTAAGACCTAATTCCTACTGCCTAGCGAGCTAGAGGTGGATTTATTTGTCGTTTTACCCTCTTTCCCCTAATAGAAAATTCTGCTTAGGGGTAGTCCTAGCTTATAAGCGAGGTACGGATAGAAACACCAAAACCACTACAACCACTACCACCACAAAACATAGACTTTTCCTGGGTTTTTCTTCTATAAAAAGTAAAAGCCTAATAAAAATAGGGGTGTAGGTGCTTTTCTATATCTCTTTTAGTCAGATTTTCTTTAGTAAGAGGAGGATTGCCTTTAAGGCTTTTCTGCTAACAAAAGCCTAACAAGTCCTTTTTTTATATAGTTTTTTCTACTTCTAATAGGAAAAGAAAATAACTATACTAGTCTTTTTTAGCTAGTTTTTCTGCTACCTTTTAGCCTAATCCCCCTAGAAATCTTAGTAAGATTAGTAAGAAGAAAGGGCTTAAAAGAATAGTAGAAACTAGTAAGGCTTTTTGCTTAATTTTTCACCTCTAGGACTAGGAGATAAGAGACCTAAGGAGGTTATTATCTACTGTAAAAACTAGGAAACTCCCCCTATAAAATACCAAAGTCTAGCAGCCCTAAAAAGAAACCCCCTATAAAGACAAGTAACGACAAGTCTATAGGTGGAAACTCTATAGAAAGAAATAACAATAAGTTCTTATTTTTATCTTCTTTCCTTTCTCTTCTTAGCCTATCTAAGAGAGAAGAGAAAAGAGGACATCCTTAGACTTCTCCAGAAAAAGAAAATTAAAAACCTATAAAAAAGACAACAAAACCAATGACTACTACTATGAATAGTATACCTAGTATACCCCTTCCTCTTCTTTCACCAGAACAACACCTATAAAAATCTCTAGAAAACCTAACCCTGGCCTATAAAGGGCTAAAAGAAAAAGAAAAAGAAAAAAGATAATAAGTTAAACAGCTAGAGAACCGCATATGGAGTATCCTAGTAGGAGAAAATCCCTCTATATAGGGAAAAGAAAAGGCAAACGATGTCCTAAAAGGACTAGTAGAAGAAGTAAGAGCTCTCCGTAAGAAGGTAGCTCCTATTAAGGAAACTTACGCAAAAAGGCTAAAGAAGGACCTTCCTTCTTTATCCTCCTTACCCTCCTTATTACTACCTTATACCCCTTCGCCTTTTAGTAGGAGTTCTACTTTTACTAGAAGTAAGAAGAAGCAGCTATAAGAAAGGAAGCTAGTCTTAATTATAGATAAAAAGGACCAGCCTTTAGATACCTTCTCTATACAAAACAAAGTCAATCAATTATTTGTATTAAAGCTGCAAGTAGAAAAGCCAGTACTAGCGTCCATAGCTAGAACTAAAGGAAAACAAAATATTCTCCTTACAACTATAGAAGAGTATAATGCAGATTTCCTAGTCAAGTATAAGAATATCTGGCATAACTGCTTTACCTTCTAAAGAGAACAAAAACTAGAACCTTAGGTTCAAATTATAGCCCATAGAGTTCCTACCCTACCTTTTTTAGAAGAAGGGGACTCTAGGCTTCTAAAAGAAGAAATTGAGACCTTTAATCCTATAAGGATATAAGGACTACCTAAATAGATCTTATTTAGTGTAAAAAGACACAATCTATAAACCAGATTTGGCTTTATAGTTTTTACTATAAAAAACAAGGAAAAAAGACAAGAAATCCTTAAGCAAAAAGAGATTTTAATTGCTAGTACAGCTACTAAGGTAATAAAATACCTCGAAGTCTCTCCTACTACGCAGTGCACTAGCTGCCAAAAATTTGGCCATATAGGAGACAGATGCTCTACTAGAGCCTATAGATTTTGTACGGCCGCATATTTATCTAAAGATTACTCCTGTTCTACTTATATAATAGTAGGCAAGCCTTGCAAGCATACTACCCCTCTTTACATTAACTGTAAAGAAAACTACTTTGCTAATAGTAAAGACTGCGAGATTCTTAAAGCAGCTAAGCTAGTAGGTAGTACTAGCTTAGAAGGTTCTATAGAAGAATAAAACAAAATAAATAGAATTCTAGAAGGAGGCAACTCCTACTAGGCTCTTAAAAAGATATTAGAGAGCAAAAGGATAGAAATAAATTGCAAAAAGATAGGGATAGGTGTTAGGATTTCTTATAGTTTTTCCTACCGTTTTCTCATTCCCTAGTAGTTGTAATAACTTGGTATTTTACTAAGGAACTATAAACTCCTAGTTTAGGGGTTTATAAACTACTAGGATATAGCTACTAGTGCATATTAAGCTGCCTAGAAAGGATTCATGTATATAGAACTATAGCGCCATAGCCTAAGGCTGTATGCGTAGTATTGTACATAGTATAATATAACGGATATAAAAAATAAAAATAAAAAAAAGATACCGTTCTACTAGGAGTTAGTAGCTGCTTAATATCCTTTATAGGAAGCTCTATCAAATCGTTTAATTTAGGGGTAGTTGTTTAATTTATATATAGGATAGATTTGTCCTTAAATTTATCCTTAAATTTGTCCTTATAAAGAGGTTCTAGTAGATTAATTATCTAAATAGTGTCTTCCAATATATCTCTTAGTAGGTAGTTAATATTTTAATCTTTGGAGTTATATAATAAGGCCTTGTTAGCTAGGCTAATACCTTTTAAAGGTTAAGAATGTTAATTAAGTTAAGTTTAGGGTACTTATAGGCTCTTTATACATTAGTGCCTAGTAGTCCCCTAGTCGTTTCGCATAGTAGACTGTTTCGCCAGTTGCTAAACGGTATAGTAAGTTTCGTCCTAAGTCGAAATAGATATCGTTATTAGTAGCTCTTAAGAGTGCTACGATATTTATGAAAAAGGTAGGTGCTAGTACTATATAGGATAGCTTTATTTTTAACTTCCTAGTAGGTATATTAATAGTAATGGTTACTATTCCATAAGCTTAAATTTTCTTAAATTTTCCACTAGTAATTAGGTAATCGTCTTTTGCTACTAGGTAGGAGAAGGTAAAGTCTTCTTTATTGTTATAGACGTGGGTATCTGCGCTAGGGTTAAGTATCTAGGTGTTTTAGAGTTTAAATAGAGTTTGACTAGTACTAAATACGGTAGGATAGTAGGTTGGTATTATAGAAGTAGAAGCTGGGTTTTTAGAATTAAAATTAATTATAGATTCTATGTTCTTCTAATTATTCTCCTTTACTTCCTAATCCCCTTTTTAAATCTAGTCTATAACGCGCTTAATCTAAGGTATAAATAAAATTATTTTATTAATTTTCTTTTAGATATGTGGCTTTAGTCTCTATTCTTAAAGGCGCTTCTATTTGGCGATGTAGTAGCAGTTACTAAATTAATATATAAGGCCGCATATATATTCCTTATGCCACCTTAAATTTAAATTTAAATTGCTATTAGAATTGGAATTAGAATTAGAATTTACGTTGCCTTAAAGAGTTATAAATGCGGAGTTATTAGCAGTTAAGGTAGAAGAAGATGATGCTATTTACTATATATGGTAGTGCTCCTTAAATCCCTTAATTAGGTCAATAATGGATAGGGCATCTTCGTCCTTTTATTCTTTTTGGATAAAGTCTACTTCTAGTACTCCTGCGAAACTAGAAGAGATAGGCTTAATAGCTTGTATAAAATTGTAGTATGGCCTAAAACCTTATATATCTGGTAGCTCCAATCATTCCACAAGCTTGTAGACATTCCGTTAGTTATTTAGCTATTTTTTAATACTCTGCTTTTTATTGTAGGCTTTAAGAGCCATATATTAATTGAGGACGTTGTACTTTTAACCTAAGGTAGTAGGGGTTAGTATATTCTTAAGTGCTTAAAGCCGTTTATATACTATATCTAGGCCGTTAATAAGTAAAAGGTAGACCACTAATATAGATTAAACGATATAGTTACTAATATCGCTAATAGCCTATTCTCACTTCTAGTGTATACGTAGATTGTCCTTATATTTAGCGTAGATTTAATTATATATAGTAAGCTAGGTTTGGTTCAATTAGGCTATTAATATAGTAGCGGGAAGTACGTCTGTAGGTATAGGTCGATTTAGTAATTTTAGCTTTAAAAGCTTATCTTTCGTCTTAAATAGGTCGATATACTACTATACCTTAATGGTTTTAATATCTTAAATAATAAAGAGCTATTAAATCTAATTAGATGGCTTGTTAAGAATAAGGTTAATTTTTAAATAAGGTTCGTTTGTATTAGTTATTATTTTTAGAAATTTAATAGGTTAGGTAGGGTCCGGGTTAGCGTCTTGGCGAAACCTTATTTTAACGTTTTTAATTTATTAGTTCGTTTAGTAGATAGAAAAGCTTAAAACACTATAAAAGTAGTAAAAGTAGTAACTTCTTAAATAAGATAGTAGATTAATTAGTTAGTAGGTAGTGCAATCCAGGCTTATAACTATAAGCTTTATAATATAAAGAATTGCATAAACGACTTGATTTTTAAATATAGCTTTAAAGGGTCTATATATATATATATAGAAATAGGTAGAGAGGGGTATAGGCAATAGAGATAGGTAGTAAGATATATAAAATATACAAAGGTAATACTAACGCTGTCTTAGAGCCTTCTAGACTACAGTTTTATATTTTAGTGTTATAGAACACCCCTATAACACCTTACATACGTCTACTTATTTCCACCATCTTGACTTCTATATTAACGACTTAATTAGTTAAGGCACGTGACGGTAATCTAAGGCAATTTGCCATTACGTAACGGCAATCTATGGCAGTTTATCGTTCTCTACTATATTCTACTAAGTTCTACTAAAACCATAACCTAAAGCCTATTCTACCCCATATATGCATTAACTAAGCAACTAAGTTATTAATATATACTCTTTTCTTCCTATTTCCTTACTTCCTTTCCTTATATAACGTTTTAAACTTATGACGCAGTTTATATACATAGCTTAATAATATCTACTTCGCTATATATTATCGCCGCTTATACTCGCTCCGTAACACTATGTTGCGTTAACTCTATATACTATTCTCTAAAATGCAGAACAACCCTAAAGCCCCTATAATAGCCGCTAGTATTATATCCGCACTCTAAAAATAATTAGCCAAAATATAAAAGTCCTTTATAGACGCCCTTATATAAAACTAAGCTACTTTAACTTAATACCAAACTAAATAAGAAGCACAATATTAGTAAATAATTAAGAACCTCTAAGAGGAAATCCGCACCCTTAAGACGCCTATATTAGGGCCTTAAGACTAAACACTATTTCTAGAGATAAATACGCGGGACAAGAATCCTAAACCTATAGTAGCTATTTACCCTAAACTGGCTACTATACTATAACGATCTAAATAACTATTAAACTCTCTAATATTTACTAGTAAATAATAAGAACTCTAATTATTTCTAAGCTAGCTTAAAAATAAGCTAACTAATAATGCTAACTGCTACCTAACTAAAGCTAACCAACTCTGCTACGCCCTAAGTTAACTAAAAGGAGACATAGCTAACCTTATTAAGCCCCTTTAACCGAACTTAGTATAAAGTGTAACTGACTACCTATACACCGCCAGAATGCCAATCTGACTCGCCTGCATATTGACTTGCTCACCGACTTGGTCACTGACTCGGTCAATGACTCAATTAATTACCCCTTTATTATCTACACCTTTTATATATATATACTACCTAATTTCCATAGATCTAGAACAAAGTCGCTCATTTAATTCTCCTACACTTGCACTGTTATATAAAGTCTAGTTATACTTCTTAAAGCTATATATAGTAACCTAAACCGCCAAGCTACCGCCTAGAGGAAGATAAATTACATAACTTAAGGAATAAAAGGCTTCCTAGTATACTTCTCCAAATTTAACCGTTACGTAAAGGAAATAGGCTAAAATGACTCTATACTAGTTAACAGCCTTATTAAGTCCCTAAGCCCTAAACTAAAAACCTCCCTAATAGGTATAGACCTACCAAAAGCCCTTAACGCCTGCATAAACGTTATTAATAAATGGTATAATAATATACTACGCCTAACACCAAAGTCCACTCCTTAATATAATACGACAGCTCCACAAATGTCTATTAAGTTATTATCTTAGCCTAAGTACCCTAACGCCATAGATATTAACATAGGAACCCTAGGATATACTCTACTAGGGTCCCCTAAATAAGAATAACGTATTAAACTAGGCCTTTGCTTTAAATGCGGAAGCAAGAATTATATCTTAAGATACTACTCCGTCCCTATACCCTAACACAACTTATAAACAGCTAATACTAACAACCGTTTACCATATTAATCCTCCAATTACTATCCCTAATCTTCACCTAGTTCTAGCCCTATATTTAGTAAGCACCACTTATAAGGACAAAGTTATAACTAATATTCTATAGGAACCCCTTCCTACTTACTACTAAAAGATATATCCTAGAGTAAAGTCGCTCTTTAAGACAGCTATATTACAGAATCTTATTAAATATATTAGATATTACAAAACCTAACTTTTAGGATTATAGTATAACTATTAACTACTGTCTTTAGCAGAAAGGTTAATAGGTTAACGCTTAAGTCCTAATTAATATAGGAGCTAGCGGCATAGAATTTATTAATAAGATCTTTATATAAGATAATGGGTTTGCCCTAATACCCCTTAACCGGCATATTAACATATTTAGATTTAATAGCAAACATACTATCTTAGGCCGTATTACTTATATAATAGCCCTAAAACTCCAATACCTAAACCATAAAAAATTAATTAAACTTTTTATAACTATCCTAGGTTACCTAGTAATCTTTAAATAATCCTAGATAAAGCTATATAAGGTAACTATTAATTAAAACAACCTTAAGTTTCTATTTACCGCCTCCTATTATAAGCAGAAGTGCTTTATAACTTACTACTTAAGCCCTAAACTAAAATCTAAAAAATCCACTAGGATCTACTAGTCTAAAATTTCTACTAATGTCTATTTTATACCTAAAAAGTCTACCCAATTCCACTAACCTAAGAATTCTACCAAATTCCGCTAACGTAAAACTTCTACTAACGTCCACTAAGAACCCGAAAATAATATATAATATAAACCAACTCTAATTGCTATATCCTAAACTAAGTAGAAGTCCAAGCTTAATATACAAAGGTACCAGAAGAACTAGTATTCTACTATAAAAAGGATACTTAAAGAACCTAAACCTAAATCTAATATTAATTCTATACCTAATACTAAACCTAAACCTAAACAGGAAACTATATAAGAAACTAAAAGCAATCTAAGCTTACTTAATACTTTAGATATTTATATAATTAAAGCTACCCCGTTAGCACAACTCGCTAAAAAACCTAAATATACAATCTTTGCCGTTATAATAGCCAATATTAAAAAGGCTCTAGCACTAAAGAAACATACTAACCCTGCCATAAAAGTACTAGTATACCACTATAAGTATCTAAAAGTATCTTCATAAAAGGAAGCCGATAAGTTAATAGAGCACTAACTATATAACCATAAAATTATACTCAAAGAAGGAAAACAGCTAGGATTTAAACCCCTATACAAAATATCCTAAAACAAACTCCAAGTGCTGCGGAAATACTTAGACAAACACCTTAGTAAAGGATTTATTAGAGTAAGCTCTTCGCCTATAGCTATAGCTATAATCTTTATTAAGAAACCTAGTGGCGGTCTACGCTTTTATATAGACTACTAAGCTTTTAACGCTATTACTATTAAAAATCGGTACCCGCTCCCATTAATTTAAGAGATATTAAACTAATTAAATAAGGCTCGCTACTATACAAAACTTGACCTTATCTATATATTTAACCGCCTCCGTATTGTAAAAGGAGATAAATAGCTTACCGCATTCCGTACTAAATACAGACTATTTAAATACTTAGTAACGCCATTTGGCCTTATAAATGCCCCAAGTTTATTCTAACGCTTTATAAATAATACCCTATAACCTTACCTAAACGTTTTCTATACTGCTTATATTAACGACATCCTAGTATACAACAATAACCTAGCTAAATATAAGAAACACGTTAACCTTATCCTAAAAGCCCTACGTAGAGCTAGCCTATAATTAGATATAGACAAATACGAGTTCCATAAAATAGAAGTTCTATATCTTGGACTTATTATTTCTATAAACGGCATATAAATAGACCTAAAGATATTAGATAATCTGTATTCTCTAAAGGTGTAGGTTACGTACATAAGTCATGTGCACGGAGCCCGTGTACTATAAAGTCTCTTCGTAGCTTAAAGCCCTAGGGGCTTAGCAGAAGTATTAAATAACGATTAAGTCAAGATTATTAATTAATTAACTCTTTTATTAATGAACTGCTCTATATAAACTTTGTGATAGTTATAAGCCCAGTCCGCCGACTTAAGAAGCTATTTAGCTATTACTTAATTATTTAAAGAAATTCTACCTTATCGTCAAACTCTAACACCTTATTGTTAAGACGTAGATTCTAATAGAAATCCTACCTTAATTGTTACAAGACGATTCTAATATAAGATTCTACGAGATTCCACAAGATTTTACAAGAAATCCTACCTTAATCATTATAGGACGATCCTAACAACAAAATACTATCTTAATTTCTCCTTGGCCTATTAGTTAAATAACTTTAACATTAAGTTTATTAACTATAATTATTCTTAATAAGCTAGAAAACTGGGAATTGTTATAGAGCAAGCATAAGCGGTGATAATATATAGCAAGGTAGATATTATTAAGCTATGTATATAAACTACGTAATAAGGTCAAGACGTTGCGTAAGGAAAGAAAGTAAGGAAATGGGAAGAAAAGGGTATATATCGTTACTTAATTGCTTAGTTAACACGTATATAGGGCAGAATAGGCTTCGGGTTATAGTCCTAGCAGAACTTAGCAGAATTTGGCAAAACACAGTAGAGGACGGCAGATTGCCGTAGATTGCCGTCATATAATGGCAAATTGCCTTAAATTGCCGTCACGTGCCTTAATTAACTAAGTCGTTAATATAGAGGTTAAGACGGTGGAAACAGGTAAACGTGTATAAGGTGTTACGGAGGTGTCCCATAATAGTACCTCCCCTTTAAACTCGAGCTTCTGTAAGATGGGGCGTGGTAGTTCTAAGTGGAGTTTATGAAAGTCTTCTACGGCTTATATAAGTCCTACAAAGTTAACAGGTTCCTATAAGGGCTTAGTAAAGCCCCTCCATTTTATAAGGTATATATATTTGCGTTTCCATTTATTATATTTAATGTTGTTAACTCTTTTAACAAGGTACCTATCCTCGCTATCTAATTTAACTAGTGGGGGAGGGTCTTAGATCTGTCCAGGTAGGGCGTCTAATATAAGGGCGATAGGGTAGAGGACTAACGTATAGAATACAGGGTGGATTTTAACCGTATTAGGGAGCTTTAGTTAGTAGGCATAAGGAGAGACAACTTTTTCAACCTTATAAGGGCCGGCGTTCTTCCAATTAAGTTTCTTAGTAGGTTGTTTTATATTTAGATTTTTTACGTCTAGCTAGATAAAGTTACCAATTTAATAAGCTAGTGCTAGGGTTTAGTTCTTATTTGCTGCGGCTTTATAGATAGACTAGGCCTATATTATTTTATTAGTAAGGAACTCCTATAGTTCTTCTATCTTCTTTACAAATTTGTTTACTTCTGCAACTTATAAGGCCTAATAAGCTAGGCGAGGAATATTACTAAAAGGTTTAAAACCTATTTATAAGTGCTAGTCATAATTAGCCAGAAATAGGGAGACCTTTATAGTTTTTAAGACGGAGTTATTTGTAGTAAACTTAGTAAATGCAAGCCAGTCCATCCAGTCATCCTATAGATACAATGTGTATATCCGAATATATTATTCCATTACAGCATTTACATGTTCTATTTAACCATCCATTTCTAGGTAATATGCCGTAGATAATAGTGCTTTAATACGGAGTTAGGTAGTTAGTTCTTTTTAAAACGCTAAGATAAACTAGCGGCCTTTATTAGAGATAATAGTTTTAGGAAGTCTATAGAGTTTCCATACATAATCCAGGAACAGTTGGGCAACAATAGGTGTTAATATATTAGGGCAGGCGATTAAGTGTCTTATCTTAGATAGTCGGTCTATAACTACTATAATATTTATACAGCCTTTACTTACGGGGAGATCAATAATAAAGTTAATTAAAATATGCTTCTATCTTTGGTCCGGAACAGGCAGTAGCTTTAAAAAGCCATTGTACATTTCGTGCAAAGCTTTAGCTTATCAGCAGGTATGGCAGCTAGAGATATACTTTCATATTATATTATGCATGTTTGGCCAGTAGTACTCTTATTAAAGTAGTTTTAGGGTTTTTCCTTAGCCTAGGTAACCGGCTACTAGTAGATTATATACGTGTTTAAGAAGCTTAAGCTTAAGTTTATTGTAATTAGGGATAACTAGGTAGTTCTAGTAGTATAAGCAGTTTCTGCGGGCTTCGTATTTACTTAGAGAAATCTTTTTAGAGCGTTTAACGCCATCTTAAATTAGCTTAAGCATCTTTTAGATAAACTTATTATTTAAATATTTATTAACTATAATCTATTTAATAGTTCAATCAGTTATTTTAAGGATGGATACTGTAAGATCTTTAGCAGGAGGTTTAAATAGCTTAGGGTGGAGCAGAGTTTGATTATAGTAGGAGCGCGCTTTTTCTTAAGCTAGTGCGTACTATAAACGTTAGGTTAAGGTATTAGACTTCTAGCCTTAAACGCCTGTGCGGTATATAATTAAGAATTGGAATTAGGATAGATATTCTAACTAGCAGGCTTAATAGTGGCTTAGCTATTTTATGGTTATAAAGTACTGTAGGTTCTTATAATCACTAAGAACCTTAATTAGGAATCCAGCTCCTTCTAGTTCTAGTTGCTATTACTTAAAGTATCTAATAATAGCCAGCAATTCTTTATTATAGATCTTATAATTATATTTAGCTAGGCTGAGTTATTTTAAAAAGTATACTATAGGGTGCAATACTCCTCCCTTATTATATTAAAATAGAATGCCCCCAGTAACATAATTAGATAAGTTAGCTTCCATAATACTTATTTGGTCTAGGTCAAAGTGTTAAAGCATAGGTATAGTGGTAAATATAACCTTTAGATAAGCAAAGGCCTTCTTATATTCCTTATTAAAGATAAAGGCTTTGTCCTTTTAGGTTAAGGCCATAAGGGGTAAGACCAAGGCAGAGAAGTTATTAATAAACTGTTAATAGAAGTTGGCAAAGCCTATAAAGGCCCTTACGTCCTTAACATTCTTAGGTTCTTGCCAGTTTATAATTACTTTAACTTTCTTGGGGTCTATTTATACACCATCTATAGAAATAATAAGTCCAAGGTATAGGACTTCTGTTTTATAGAACTTGCATTTATCTATATCTAACTATAGGCCTGCTCCACATAAGGCTTACAAGACCAGTTTAACATGTTTTTAGTATTTAGCCAGATTATTACTGTATATTAAGATATCGTTAATATAAGCAGTATAAAAGACGTCTAGGTATGGGCGCAGGGTGTTATTTATAAAGTATTGGAATAAACTTAGGGCGTTTGCGAGGCCAAATGGCATTACCAAATATTTAAATAATCCGTATTAAGTACAAAATGCAGTAAGCTATTTATCTCCTTTTACAATACAGAGACGGTTAAATGCATGGATAATATTAAGCTTTGTATAGTAGTAAGCCTTACTTAATTAGTTTAGTGTCTCTTAGATTAATAGGATTAGGTATTAGTTCTTAACAGTAATAGCATTAACAGCTTAGTAGTCTACGCAGAAGCGTAGACTACTACTAGCTTTCTTAACAAAGATTACTGGCACGGCTATAGGTAAAGAACTTGCTCTAATAAATCCTTTATCTAGATATTCATCTAAGTACTTTCATAGTACTTAAAGTTCGTTTTAAGACATTCCGTATAAGGGTCCAAATCTAGGATGTTTTCCTTCTTTAACTATAATCTTATAATTATATAGACGGCGTTCTAGTAGCTTGTTGGCTTCCTTTTGTAAGAATATATCTAGATAATTATAATATTCTACTAGTACTTTTATAGCGGGGTTAGTATAGTTCTTTAGTGCTAAGGCCTTCTTAATATCGGCCATTGTAATAGTAAAGATTGTATATTTAGGTTTTCTAGCGAGTTATACTAACAGAGTAGCTCCAATTATATAAATATTTAAGGTACTAAGCGAGCTTAGATTATCCTTAGTTTCTTATATAGTTTCTTGTTTAAGTTTGGGTTTAGGTATAGAGTTAGTATTAGATTTAGGTTTGGGTTCTTTAAGTATCTTTTTTATAGTAGAGTACCAGTTCTTCTAGTACTTTTGTATATTAAGCTTAGGCTTCTGCTTAGGTTAGAGCGGTACAGTGTTTAGGATCGGTTTGTATAGTTTAGTATAATTTTTAGTTTCTTAGTGGACGTTAATGGAAATCTCATATTAGTGGAATTTAGTGGAATTCTTAGGTTGGTAGAATTAGGTGGACTTTTTAGGTATAGGGTGGACGTTAGTGGAAATTTTAGACTGGTAGATCCTTGTCACGGATTCCGACCGTAGCACCGCCAAGGGCTCGCCCTAGGCGAGCCTTGGCACCCACAGTATATAGAGCTACGGTACCTTCGCACCTCTTTATACCTTTGTGCAATATCCTGTCGTGTACCTAGTCAATACTACGACTTCTCAGAGCCTCCTTGACCTCGTCTCGTGACAATCCTAGTAGATTTTTTAGACTTTAGTTTAGGGCTTAAGTAGTAAGTTATAAAGCACTTCTGTTTGTAATAGGAGGTGGTAAATAAAAGCTTAAGGTTGTCCTAATTAATGGTTACCTTATATAGCTTTATCTAGGGTTGTCTAAGGATTACTAAGTGACCTAGGGTAGTCACAAAGAGTTTAATTAATTCTTTATGGTTTATATATTAAAGTCTTAGGGCTGCTACGTAAGTAATACGGCCTAAGATAGTATGTTTGCCATTAAATCCAAATATATTAATAAGCTGGTTAAGGGGTATTAGGGTAAACCTATTATCTTACGCGAAGATCTTATTAATAAATCCTATGCCGCTAGCTCCTGTGTTAATTAAGACTTAAGTATTAGCCTATTAACCTTTCTGCCAAAGACGGCAGTTAATAGTTATACTATAATCCTAAGAGTTAGGTTTTGCAACATTTAATACGTTTAACAAGATCCTGTAATATAGCTGTCCTAGAAAGCAACTTAACTCTAAGATATCCCTTACACCAATAGTGTGTTCGGTGTTGTGGCCCATGCACAGCAACACCAAAATCGACGAGAGTTACGGCTTCCTATCGTAGGGTAACCGTCCAGGCGCGGACGGTCGGGGCGCCAGGCCCAAAACGGCCTAGCATACGCGAGGGCTTGGCGCCCAAGATAACTTCACTTTCGATTAAGCTCTTCAACCTCAAACACCTTAACGCTCATCAATAAGCTAAAATCCAGTAAGCTAGAGCTTTATATTAGCTATATACGTTATATACTAACTTATATACTAGATTTCCAATCCCACAGCTCTTCTAGAGCTTCAAAAATGCCTCCCAAGTAAGTAGTTTTTCAAGTTATATAATTTTCATGTATTTTCAGAAAAAAAAAGCCTCTGGCACTATATTTTTAAAGTTAAAAAGATTTCTTTTTTCCTTTCTCGGTTCTATATCATACCACTCACCATTTTCTTGTTTACTTTAAGATATTAACTTCAAATTAATGACTTAAATTTGATTTTGAATTTTTGGGTTTTTCATTTCTCGGTTTTCTACTATAGCAATAACTCAATTATCGGATTTTCCAATATCTCAGGCTTTCTTTCTCGCTGGGAAGAATTATTTAATATGCGGTCTCTTGCTATATTAACTTATAGTTTTATCTATTTCCTTTTTATTATTTTCTCATTTTTTCCAAGAATTATTTTAAATTTTAGATACTAGACCTGCCAGTGCTGCTGCCCTTACTGCTGCCAAAAAGGCAGCATACCAAAAAAGATGGTTGTCCGGAAAGCCGTCAAAGGTATATTTTTTTCTCGGTGGCTCTAAGAATATGCTAATTCTACCTAGGAGGATCAAGATAAAGACCTTAAGGAGAAGTTAAGGTAAGAAATATTACCTTTTTTTTTTTTTCTAACATTTTAGGGCCGGTTTCTGGGGACACAAGGACGCAGATCCTAGGTGCTACACCTACCGCATCCAAAATGCAGTATGTTTTACTATTTTTCAGACAAGAAATAACTAATTTAATATTTTTTTAGAAAATGCCTGCTGACGGTAAGATTAATGGCACTAAGGCAGTTAAAAAACTTCCTTATGGCTGCAATTATAAAGTATATTGTCGAAAATTCCAATATCTGTAATTTAATTTCTCACTTTACCTAGGAATCCATTCTTGAGCTTTAGTGTGCGAAAAAGGGCCTCTAAGAGGTAAGAAATCTAGTTTATTTCTCATATATTTTGATAAAACTAACTCTTTTTAGGGAAATTCAGATCTTAACAAAAATGATAGAATGCCTAAGGCATTTAGAAGACATAGGTCTTGCCTACTTTCCTTTTTTAAGATTCTTTTTAGTACTTTCTTAGTTAAAAAGGTATTTAATTCTCGTTTTTTCTAATTTATTTTTATTTTTCAAGTAAAATTAGTTAATTTCTCGAATTTTCCGTCAAGATGCTAAATATTAATAGTGCTCAGGTGGCTGCATTAAAGAAAGTTTCTAAAATTAAGTCTAGGGGTGGTCTTTAACTAGGTACGTAAAATAGCTTATTCTTCTTAGAATTTACTAATAAACCTTATCAGCTCCTCATGAATATCCTCAAGATTCTGATTCTGACAAGTAGCTTAGCATAATATCTTGGTTTTACCAAGAATAGAAGGATTTTTTGTTATTTTTACTTAATTGTATTTTCCTTAGTTTATTCTAAGGAGGATTTTTCGGATTTTCCAAGATTCCTAGAGGATTTTCCTATATAATCTGCAAAATCGGGTTTCTTTCTTTGGCGTTAGAGGTTATCAAGAATTTTAATACCCCCTTTTATTTTCTTGGATATTCCAATAAACCTCTCCGGTTTATAGCACTTATATAGTGCCTAAGTAGTTCTTAAAATTCAGAGAATTACTTAACTAAAGTTTTTAAATTTCTTTAACTAGATTTTATATTAATTAAATATAATATATATAATAGGGTTATAATTCGTTTATAATATTAAAATTCTACTAAATATATAATTATAGGTAAAGTATTAATATAAAGTATTTTAAAGTATTATAAGAGGCTTATAAGACTTAAATTCCTAACTTTATAACCTTTTTCCTACCCCTTACTACTCTTTTTCTTTTACCCTAGTTACTACTTCCTATTTACCACCTAACTGCCTTTTAATTATATATTTTATACTACCTATAAGTAGTATTACTCTTCTACTAATTTTATAATAAACTATTATAGAGCTCTATATAAGATCTATAAATCTTATAGGGTTAATTCTTTATTTACTCTTTTTTAACTTACTATTTTTCTAACTCTATATATATAAGATAAAAGAAATAGGTGGTTTTAATAACCTTTAGCGGACCTTCTATATCCTATAAACTAAACTATAGCTACTATTTCTCCCTTTATACCGCCCGTATTAATCCAGCTATAACCCCCTATATTAATTTAGCCGTAACCTACTATAGTCTACCCTACTATAGGCTAGTTAGATACTAAGCCTATTACTATAGTCTATCCTATTATAGAGCAGCTAGATTATAGTCTTATTAAAGTCTAGCCTATTATAGAGTAGCTAGATCTTAGTTTTATAAATATTACCTATAACTTTTATACCGCCTTATATTAGATTAATAAATATATTAGTATATTATAGCCTAGTAATTTACGGTTTAAAGTCTATTATAAATACGGCAATATAAACCTCCCTTTATTTTAGCCTTTGCTAAAATATTTATATAACCTTTTAGAGTTCTATACTACTTTTACTAGGTAGTTTAGAAAGCATCTCTACGCATATAATATAGTATTAGCTTTTATATCTATAGACTATACTATTACTAACTATAGTATAGCCTAGGGTGGCCTAAATTACTTCTAGATATATAGTATGCTTTACTATCTATAGGGCCCACTAGAGCCTCTTACTAATATTACTCTATAGTATACCTAGCTATACTTTTATAACCCTAGTTATGCTATAGATATCTGGCTACAAGCCTATCCTAATACCTAGCTAAATATAACTATTCTATAGTGCCTTACTACTATACTATCTAAGGTATAGAACCCTTTAATTGCCTTTTATTAAACTATAAGAGAACAGCTTTAGGCTTAGTCTATAATAACCCTATTACGAATTATTTTAAATCTATAAATATAGCTTATCTTAGAGGCTGGCGCTAATTACCGCTATAAAAACCTCCTAATAAGTAATAAGGTAGCCGTTATTATACTAAATAAGTATAGTAATGCTAGCTTTCGCGATCTTATATTTATAGAGCATTATATACCTAATATACCCCTATAATACTGCCGCATTAGCTTAGTATACGCCGTATATATACTACTCTACTACTACTGCCCTTTTCTTGTGGTAATACTAACTAGTACTAGGGTCTTTAGCTACACGACTTTAATAAAGCCTATTAGCGAGACTATTTAACATAGTAAGCGTACTTTTAGTTCTACCTATATGTCTATATCCACTTTAAGTTAGTCCCTTTTACTTACTACTAGCTATTTTAATAGTATATTATAGATTTATAGACGCTATATAATTAGAATAAGCTTAGCTAAATCCGCTTTAACTAAATAACCCTTTATATGGAGCTATATAATAGTATTATAAATACTTTTACCCACAATAATCTAGACCCTAAATTATTAGGCTATTGCGTAGTTCCCCTAATAAGTTTTCTTAGCGGAGCCCGCTTTATTAGGTAGTACTATTAAAATTTAATAGCTATTATGTTTAAATACGGCCGTCTAAGCCTATTTATTATATTTATTACTAAACCTAAATAGAATAAAATTACCTATAAACTACTATTTAAGTAGACCGCTATAAATAGGCCTAATCTAATTATATACATCTTTCTTATTAAAGGTATCTATCTTTTATATAACTTAAAACGGAAGTAAATTTTTAGCTAGTACTATAGCTGCGTTTAAACTATTAAGTATTAAAAATAGGGCCTGCCCTATTTATACCTACTACTTTTTTTATATCTATATAGCCGCGATAGACTACTAAACCTAGCTATTATTAACCGTTTTATATCTATTACGCTTCTATAGCTAAAGGACAATTCTACTAGTTGTTTTACTAATATTATAAAGTTAAGAATAGTTTACAACTCTTATAGCTTTTAGAATCCATAAGCTCTTTATATAATTACGCTAGGGCTAGCCTTCTACTAATTTACTTAAAGTAGTACCCTAAGCCTTTTAATACTACTACTATTATATATAGGAATGGCTATTTAAAATACCAATATTGCAATAATCTATGGTTATAGTTTATTTGCTTACTAGGGCCTCTTAAAGCTATATTTTAAATAGATAACCGCTAAATTGTTTTATATAGCCCGTATCTAACTATAAAGTATTATATATATATATTATATTATTTATTACTTAACGTCTGATTTAGATCTCTATTAGGCCTACATAAACTACTCCTTATATATAAGGAGAAAACTCTATTTAAGAAAACTTTATAATCCATCTCTTTGCCTTTTAGGACTCGCCTATAGGTCGCCTACGAGTTACCTATAGTACTCTACTACCTTACTTTTTAACCTTTTTAGGAATTACTACTGCTATAATAAACCTACAAACGCGCTAATATTATATACTTTGCTCTACCACTATAAAGCTATTAGGGGGCGCCTATTACTCGCCCCTTTACCTTCTATTACTATTTCCTTTGCAATCTAGAACTGGTTTAGCATATTTTAGCTAATAAGCTACTAGGTAGCCGCCTTAAGGCCTTTTTATATTAAGAGTAGTGTATAGTAGTTCTCTATACTAGCTGCTAAGATTATTACTTCTTAGCTAGTGTATAAGGGGCATAGTAGTATTATATATTTTAGTATCTGTCTTAGCTAGCTATATTTGCACCTTAGGCTACCTATTAGGATACCTACCTAGTAGAGCCAATCTTTTAGTCCTATTATTACTATTCTTAAGAGTACTACTATTATATTTTCTACCTTTATTAAGCCTTTTTGGAGCCCTTAGGTATTTATCCCCTATAGCGTTAACTATACTATAGCTTAGGTTCCTTTTACCTAAGTTAGCTTCTAGACCTTTAACTCCTATATATCTCTCTAGCACTAGTCTAACTAGTATTATATTATAGTAGATAGTTTCCTAGTGTTCTTTTATACTCTACTTTAGCTCCTTTCTCTCCCTTACTATTGTCTTTACTAGCCCTTTATATATCTCCCTTCCTTCTTTATCTGGGCCTAAGCCCTAACGCTATGCTATTTTTCTTTTGCTTTCTCTACCTATTTTTCTAATAAGTCTTCCCTACTTTAGGGATGTTAGTTTATTTTCCTATAGGGCACCCTAGGGTCTCTCTATAGTTTACTTAGGCGTGTTTTAATATACTTTATAACATTAGAGTTACGTTCCTTTTACACTCTTTATATTATAGTAGCTTTGATATATAGTTATAGAGGGGGAATATTAGCTTTATTCTTAAGTAGTACTATAGCCATTTGCTTATACCCGCCTGTTATACTCTAGAGATAGGCTATTTAAACCTTTTAGAGTGGTTTAAAGAGTAATTTAAGGGGGCCTTTTTTAGTTTCTCTAGTGGCCCAGATGCTAGATCTATACGTTATGGTTAGTTAGATAATAGCTATATATAGTAAATATAACTTCTAGAAGCATAGACCCTATATAGAGTTAATAATCCTAGATATGGCAGTATACTATACTTAGCCCTTATGGGCCACTTATACCGTATATACGCTCTACTAGAACTTACTATCTACCTATACTCTTAATACCCTTAGGCCTTAAACTGGTTAATCCCTAAAGCCTTAAATATAGATTATATGCTAGAGATTTATAGATTAGTTATGTTTTCTTATAAAATAGATTAGGCCGTCGAAAACAGACTCTGCACCTATACGTAGTGACGGCTATGAACCTGGGTCTTTGAAGTTCAGACTTAGAGCCAACACAGAGACGTCGCACAGCGTGCAATACGACTTCGTGGTGGTGGTTGCGAGCGTTATAGGCGGTGGTAAAAAGTTTTCACATGGGATAGTGAGATCTCGAAAACCACCACTAATGGTACCCCTTTACGATAACAGCTACTTCTACACTGCTCTATTAGGGCACCTGTACGATCCAACATGGATGCGTAGTATTTGATAACATCCCCCGACCCCCAATTGAAAGCATCGACGACCTCACATCGACGAACGGCGACTGCGAATGAACGAGCAAATATACGGCCCCTCCTAACCCCCAGGGCGATCGCCCGCGGAGCATGCGGTCACTTGCCGTCAACTACCAAATACCTAGCAGCCTGGATTGCGACCTACGGTTCTCCTTATCTCCTTTTAAGGAGTGGTGACCCTTGGAAAGGGCCTAGCTAGGGCCTAGGCACAAAAGATACCTAAAACACAACACAATATATCCCGCTGTTAGTATTATGGTAGTTAAAACGGATGAATCCCCCTTACGCCTTTAATGGCTCTAGGGGGGGGGAGGCATGGCGTATATGGTAATGGTCTACAGGAGATAGCATATAGGGGATAGTTAAGATATGGAACATAAAGCACATAGCACACATAGCGAGGCCTAGCTAGGACGTAGTGAACCCTAGCTTTAGATAAGCTAGAGAAGGAAGCAGTGGTTCCTATGGAGTTTAAACATTTAAGGAGGACAGGACGTAGCTGTAGGCCCATAGGGCCGCTGCTATGGACGAACATAGCAAATTAGGGGTTTTTTATCCTACTGAGGTGGCTTATAGGGTTTTTCCGTCCCCTATATAGCAGGGTTTTCTTCCTGTCAATTTACAAGTTTTCCCCCCTGCGATGGCAAGTGTCTGCGTAGGCCTAGATAGGATCCGTATTAGACATTAATTAAAGATCATACTACTAAAATAGATTAGCTGGTATTTCTCTAGTAAGAATTAAACTCTATATTATTTTATTTATTCTATATAGGTGTTATAGGCTTTCTCTAGTATCCTATAATTCTCTACGGCTATTGGCCTATATATAATTAGGTTTATATCGTTAATAAAGCCTATCCCCTAGGTCGCCCCTTTCTTAAAGGTCTTAAGTAGGCTACTTATAAAGAAAAGGAAGAGTATAGGCAAAAGAGGTAATCCTTATAGTATTCCTATTATAACTATAATAGGGGGGTTCTAGTATCCACTAAAGACTAGTAATATTTCTTTCTGGCCTATAAACCCTTAAATAAATTATATAATCTATTCTAGGAAGTCCTTTGCCCTAAAGATATATAGGAGACGCTTATAGGGTATATTATTATAGGCGCTAAGTATTAATACTATAAAGTCCCTTTGTATAGCCTATGCCGTTTTTATAGTAGCAGCGAGTAGTATAAGTGCTAATAGTATTAAGCGGTTTTTTCTTGCCCCTATTTGGCTTTATGGTAGTAGAGTATATTCCTCTGCCGTATCTACTATATAGTCTGCTATAACCCTTTCTAAGATCTTACTAAGGGTGTTTTCTAGGGCAATAGGGCCGTAGCTTTCTAAAATTAAGTAGTTTACTTTACCTTTTTTTTTATAAAACTACTATTATTATAGATCTTTTAAGTCGTGGGTAGTAGCCTATTATAAAGTATACTTTGGCTATATTTATAAGCTAGGGTGCTATAAGTGGTCCATGGGTCTTTAAGGCCTTATTTAAAATCCTATTAGGTCCTAGTACTATATTATTTAAAAGGCAGCTAATAGTTTTAGCCATTTCTTCTATTGTTATATTGCTGTCGATCTATAGGCGAGTTACTAGTGTTTTACCTATAATATTACTAAGGTCTGCTAGGGCCGGTTAGGGGAAGAACCTTTCTATAAGGTTTTTTGCCTTTTTATTATTATTATTAGTTGCCTATAATTTCCCTATCCTTTATAGGGATAGTAGGTATAGGTCTTTTACTAGGCGTCCTACCCTATTCTTTACCTATTTTGCTATAGCCTAAAGACCCTTATTATAGGGGAGGCTCGGATTAAAAGTGTGCTTATTTATAAATTATCTCCAGTTATTTCTTGCTTCTTTTTTTAGGATATTCTTTAACTAGTTTCTTATATCTTTATATTATCTCTTATCTTTAGGGTTATAGCTACTTATATATTTCCTTCTTACTTATTATTAGCTAGCTATAAGGGCCGCGCATTATACGGACTATATATATTACGTATAAGGGCCTAGTTATAAGACTAGGTAGTACTCTTTTCACCTATTTTTAATTACTGCCTAGATCTTTTCTAGTCTTTAGTTAATTTCCTTAGGGGTAGCTTATAAGCCTTACTTATTTAGTATTAGGTGGATTTCTTCTAAGTCTTAGAGTTATTACTTAACTATATTAAGGAAGCTATTTGTCTTAAGCTTCCTTATTACGTATCTTTTGCTATTTAGATGCGCCTTAATATCTAAATCTAGCTATATTCAGATAGGGATATAGTCTAAAGCAAGTGCTTATTCTTCTTTAGGAGTATACCTTTTAAGTCTCTAATATAGGCCATTGTTTATAAATATATAATTAATTATACTTCTAGCGATACCTTATTGCTATATAATTGCTCCTAGGGGGGTAGCTAGCTTAAGGCCCTAGATATCTATAGCCTTTAGTAAATACTCTGCCTATTATTTCGCAGTAATATAGATGCCCTCCTACTATAGGTAGTAGAGGTTTATATCTTCTAATAGAATAAACTCTATACCTTTAGTTTCTAGTAGGCTTATTACTAATATAATATTCTTTATTTGCGGTACCCCTTTAACCCTTAGGTTATAAACATTAATAATTTATACCAGTCCCCTATATATTTGGATTGTTATAATTATAATATCTAGGTTAACTGCCTACTATAACTATAAGGCTAGGCTAATAGTCTTACTAATTATAAAGCATACATATATAGCTGCTTTTAGTTTATATAGGAGCTGGAATTCTTAGGGGCGGTATATTAATTATATATAGGTGTTATAGTATGGCTCTTATATAGTAAGGATATAGTGTTTCTCTAGGTCTAGACTATCTAGTAGGGGCCTTATAAGACAGTAGTTTATATTGCCGCAGTTATACTATATAATAGTTAGATAGTGGACCCCTAGTAAGGGTCCTTTAACTCTTTTTTATTCCTTACTTCTTCTTTTTTTACTTTCTCTAGAATATTTAAAACTTCTATCTTCTATATTTACTCCCTAGCCGCTACTTATTTTATATAGAGCCTTTTATTCCCATGTCTTATATTCCTACTAGTCCTTCTATATCTAAATCTATTATTACCTTAGGTTCTCCCCCTGTTCTTACTAGTTAACTATATACCCCTTATAGGCTGGCTAAGATTATTATATTTGCTATATTAAGTCTAACTCTTAATTGTCCTAGCCTTAAGCTTGCCGTAGCTATCCATAGGGGTCTTCCTATAGGGCGTCCTCTTCCTTATATCCCCTATATCCCCTATATCCCTATTTAGTCTGGTAATATTACATAATGTTACTTCTAGCCCATTAAGGCTTGGGGTAGCTAGCTTAGCCCTTTAATATTAAAAGTAGGGAACGCTAAGAAGGTACCTATATCCCCCTAGCTTATTACCTATTATTTCTATTTATATAACCTAGTATACAGTTATTTCTATAGCTGTTAAGCCTTACCTTCCGTCTCTTATATTTAATGTAATATTCTCTCTCCTACGCCTTATGTGTGCTTTAGTAGCAGTTTGCGGATTTTTTTAGTCTTGGTTTATATAATATCTTATATTATAGGGGCCTATATAGTGGCCATAGCACACCTATACTGTATATATGGATTGGGTGTGTCCCTATTATACGTATTAATAGTATTATTTTAGGCGTAGTCTATAGTTATAAAGACTTATGTTATATATAAGACCATTTATAATTATTCTTTTTTAGATAAGGAGTTTTTGTATTTCTAGTATAAGTATGCTAATAATAAGGGAGCTATATATACGTCTAGTATCTCCCTAGTAAGTTTCTAGCGACCCTTATATCTCATTATTATTTTTATTATATACTTAGTTTACATTTTCCTATTAGAGCTATTAGATCTGGGTAATTATAAGTCCTAACATAAGATGTTCTATTTATTTTACTATCTCCTATATAATTGCTATATTGTCCGCCTAGCGGCCCTTTTTTACCCTAAGGCTTATAGGAACCGCCAGTACTTTAACTAGGTAATCTTTATAAAGTACTTTTATACTAATATATTCTCCTAGCCTATCCCCTACTTTTACGGCTTGTTCCTTTACCTAATAATCCTTTAAGGTAACTCTAATATCTCCGCTCCTAAGGTAATAAACTATAATAGTATTATAGACCTCTTTATAAATCTCTATAAGTACTTCTATTTCTAATTATCCCCTAAGCCCCTCTACTTTTTCTATATTTGGTTATATTGTAATTATATACCCGGTTATCGTCTTAAGGGGAGTAGGTTCCCTATACTATAGAAGCGCAGCTATAGCGGCCTAGGTGCGGTTCGCCTATAAGGGGAGGTTTTATTTATTTTTAATTTTGTTTAGATATTAGAGGATTTAATTAAGGGTTTACTAAAGGGGCGCCTAAGGGTTACTAGACTAGCGAAGCTATTCTACTAGCTATATTAGTTTATTATAGCTAATAGTTACTCCCCTATAGTTCTAGATATTAGATATATCTAATAGGCTTTATATTTTATTAGATGCCTTCTTAATAAAGGTCTTTCTACTTTATAGTATAGTATTCACCTATTCTTCTTATTATAGGAAGCTATTATTAGGTGTGGTTCTGGCGGACACGCGCAACTATATACTATTATTATTTAACATGTGCCTCCCCTGCAATATATGCATCTTAGAGGGTCCTTTAGGTGTTTTTTAAGGTTCTTCTAGGTGGTTTAGTTTCTTAGGCTAGGTATAGCAAGCGCGCCTTAAATTAAACTACAAAGTATTATATCTATATAAATATTAATGTCTACGCCTCTATAAAGCCTGTAAAGTATATCTATAAGTATAGGCAAGTTTTGGAAGGTAGGGAGATAGATTACGGAGTTTTCTTAAATAAAGTTTTCTCTTTATATATAAAGAGTAGTCTATATAGGCCTAGTAGGAATCTAAATCAGATGTTAAGTAATAAATAATTATATATATAAGTATATATATAAGGGGAACAACCGTACTACTTTATAATTTATATATAAAAGCTTAGTTAAAAAAATAGAATATATTAGTAGCTAGAATTTTAAAATAAGGACTAGAAGAAGGTTAAGGAAAGGATATGTCTATATATATAGCGCTAAGGCTTTAGCTAAGCCCCTAACTAGGGTCTATAATAGTACTATAATATTATAAACGGTAATAAGGTAAGCTAGTATTTATAGGGCCGTTATATTAGCCCCTCTAAGGCTATTTAGTAACTATTTAAGTTTCCTATTTATAAGGAGTTCTCCCTTATAATCTAGCTTATAGTATACCTTCTAAGCAAGCAGCCTATATACTTTTAACTAAACTAGTCTATAAAGGAGATTTAGCAGCGCCTTAAATTCTCCTACTTTATATTAACGGCCTTCTTTAAGTATAATGCGGAGTATAAAGATAGCTATAACCGCCTATATTAAGACTTCTCTAAATAGTATATCTTTTATTTAAAGCGGTGGGAGCAGCGTCTTTATTAGTAAGATACTGTAATAGGCCGTATATATTACTACAGCCCTATTAGATAAGAGGTTCTACTTATAGCTACTACTAATATCTGTTTTTGGTACTACCTCCTTTAAGAACCTCTATACTATTATTAGTATAGTTTACTTAACTTTTTAGCCCGCCTATATGGCTCTAAAGCTACTAGAGAATAACTATAAGTAGATTAATTACTTTATAGAGGCTTATATTTTGCTAATAGCGCCTAGTTACATTTCTAATTTATATCTACTTTACTTTATAGCCCTATTATAAGTTAGTTACTGTCGGAATATATGGACAGAAGTTACGTGGTTACGTGTCGTCGTTCGTGTCTCTGATTAGTCATCCTTATGATGACTCATCAGCCCCCTACTTAGGCACCGCGATCCTTACGATCCTCTGCTTTCTGTACCTATTAGACAAGAACAAATCCATCAATTAATAGGCCATACAAGTGCACTTAGGTGATACCGACAGTTACTTTATAAAACCGCTTTAAATAGTCTATTTATAATAATCTACTTTACTTTCTAGCCTAGCAACCTAATACTCCTCCTATAGCCGGTAAGGATAATAACATCTATTTTAATTACAGCCTATACCTTATTTATTAAATACTTGCAGATTAATAAAAGATATTTATAGACTATAGCCTACCCTAGTTTTAGTACTAGTAAGCCGTTATTATAAAGGGAAGTGACTTACTTTTTATAGCGGTACCACTATAATATAACTATATAGAGAAAGGTTGCTAGTTTACTAAGCTACGTTAGTAGCTAAATGCCAATTAGACAGCATACTTTAATATTATTATTACCGCTATAGATAGAGATCTATAGATAGCCTACTTCTTCCTCTAGGGCCTTATAGGTACTAGTAAAACATTTCTCTATTATTACTTTTATTACTACTACCGCTTATATAGTAGAGTTGTTCTTTATATAGCTTCTTTTAGTATTATAGCCCTTTTACTACCTAGTAGCTATACTACCTACTCCCATTTTTAGATACCTATTAATCTATATATAAAGTCTACTTATAATATCTCTAAAAGCTTAATCTAGTTAAGCTTCTATACCATACTTCTTTACTTATTTAGGATAAGATACTAATATAGCACCGCTACTACTTTAAAGCCGTATACTATATACTTATAGACGTCTAATTTAATAACTCTACCTTTAGCGGACTCTTTACTATCTTAGGCTATAACTTTGCTTAAATACTACCTATTATCCTATAGGGGAACCGCGTAGCTATTATAGATGCCTACCTATAGCGGTTATTCCTCTAGCCTACCTTCTATATACTATCCCTACGGTTAAATATACGTATCTATTAGGCAAGATAAATTAGTAGTTTATAGCTTAGGTATAAAGCTTATTCTATAATTTAGCCCTAGCTAGCAGTATTAGTATCCCGCTTAGTATAGCCCTATTCTAGTTCTAGAAAACCTTTTACAGCTATATATACCCTTTATAACTACTTACTTGGGTATATACTATCCCTAATACTTCCCGCGATTACGCTATCCTACCTATTTATAATAATACTATAGCCAAGATTAACAAGGCTATCCTTATGTAACTCTACGGCTCCCTAAGCACCTTTTATTTTATAGACTCTATAGAATAAATAGAGGAGACAATTATATAAAACTGCCGCTAGTAGAGCTCCTATAGATATTTAACCCTAATAGCCTACCTCTATTAAAGCTTTCCCTAAAGGTAGGCGCGTCTATAATCCTTTTACCAAACCTTTACCCTAAAGAAAGGCTCTATAACGGTACCTATATAGTTATTACGCGTATAGGCCACCACTATATTAAAACTTAGATACTTAGCGGTAGCTTTTACAACTAACTACAGCTAATTCCTTATATTAAGCTTACCTCTATAGAAGGAGAACCGCCGTTTATTATTAGTAGAAGACAGTTTCTAATCCGGCTATACCTTACTATACCTATAAATAAATTACAGGGGCAGTCTTTTAACTTTATTAGCGTTAACTTATATATACTAGTCTTTACCTATAGGCAGCTATATATTCCATTGTTAAGAGTAATAAATATAGGCGGACTTTTACTATTACTACTATAGAATAGAGATGCTATAACTACTAATGTTATATATCCAAAGGTATTACTAGAGTTTTAATATATTACTAGCCGTTACGGGCCAAAATATAGGGGGACGGCATAGTAGTAGTAGTAGTAGTAGTAGTAGTAGTAGTAGTTATAGTTATAGTTATAGCTGTAGTTATTAAATAGAGACGATCTTCTATAAAATTATACTGTAAGGTTTTAAACTATAAGTATTAAACCTAATAGTTTCTAGTAAGGTTAAACTGGTTATAAAGGAGATAGTAGTCTATAATCTAGTAATAGCTAGGGTATACGGCTTAGAAGCTGTTTTTAATATATATAAGATATAGTAGGTATAGGCGTATATAGTCCATAAGATATTATAGTACTTTAAGGTATGGGTAGGAGATAGTTATAGAAGTTAGCTTTAAGTTTTAGCTATAAGTAATTATCTTTATACTTCTCTATTAACTTCTTAATAGATCATTCTTTATTGTTCTAGCTATATATCTACCTATTATAGAAAGCGTACCTTATAAGGTTATTACAGTCCCTATAGACTTAATAGTAAAAGCTAGCAGCGCTAAGTCTTATTAAAGAGAGATATTAATAGGTCTAATTAGTATATAACTTTATATAGGAGAATATTATTATAAAGCTAAGGGCTAAGGTTAATAGCGAAGACGAAGGTAAAGTATTAGTAAAGGAGATATAGCTAGGTATAGTAGGAGCGGTAATATAGAGAGATAAGAAGGCTATACATAAGACTATAATAGTAGAGAAAAAGGATTTAAGTTGTTTATAAAAGAGGTTTATTCCCCCTCCTTTCTTTTCCCTTCTTTTCTCCTTATAGTTATCGCCTATATCTTTAGAGCTATAGTTTAAAAACTCTCTAATGCATATATACGTAGATATTTAGATAGCGTATATAGGGGATAGTTAAAATATAGAAAACTACTGATATACAGTTAAGTTATTAATTAATAGTAAACCCTAGTTAGGATAAGCTAAAAGAAGAATATAGTAGTTACTAAAACAATCTAATATCTAACGGAGGTTAGGATGTCGCTTAAGTAGCTATATAGGACCGCTATAATAGAGCTTTAATAGAGCTTCGTATAGAGCTTTATAGTAGATGTTATAGTAGACGTTATAGTAGATATAGAGCTCGTTATAAAGCTCCGTGTATAGCTTCAGAAGAGCCCTATATAGAGCCTTAGTAGAGCTTTATATAGAGCTCCATATATAGCTTTGGTAAAGCTCCATATAAAGCTTTAGTAGGGCTCTATATAGAGCTTTAAGGGAGCTTTATAAAGAGCTTTTGGTAAAGCTTTATATAGAACTTCTAGTAGAGCCTTTAGTAGAGCCCCGTATAGAGCTTAAATAGAGTTCTATATAGAGTCTTAGTAGAGCTTCATATAGGGCTTTAAGGGAGCTTTATAGAGAGCTCTTAGTATAGAGAGTCTTTAGTAGAGCCCTATATAGAGCTTTAGTAGAGCTTCGTGTAGGGCTTTAAAGGAGCTTTATAGAGAGCCTCTAGTAGAGCTTTATATAGAGCTTTTTAGTAAAGCCTTTAGTAGAGCTCCGTATAGAGCTTTAATAAAGCTCTATATAGAATCTTAGTAGAGCTTCACGTAGGGCTTTAAGGGAGCTTTATAGAGAGCCTTTAGTAAAGCTTTATATAGAGTTTTTTAGAAAAACCTTTAGTAGAGCTTTATATAAAGCTTATATAAAGCCTTAGATATAGAATTAACAGGTCCTTATATTATTCTCTTAGAACTTTGGACTTTTGGAGCTCTTGCTGCACCTAGCCCAAAAAGACCAAACCAACCAAAAGAACCCTGAAAAACACCCTAATAATCCCCTGAGATGCATGCATCACAGGGAAGGCACAGGTGAAACGACGGTGGTATGTAGTCGCGCGTGACCACCAGACCTATACCCAACAATGGCCCCCTATAATAACAATAAGGACGGGCGAATACCATACCAGAAAGCGGAAATACCCCAATTAAGAAGGCATCTAATAAAATATAAAGCCTATTAGACGCGTCTAGTATCCGGAACTATAGGGGAGCATCTATTAGCTATTATAAACTAATACAGCTAGCAAAATGGCTCCAGTCTAGCGAACCTTAGGCGCCCCTCTAGTAACCCCTTAATTAAATCCTCTAATGGCTAAACAAAATCGAAGATAAACAAAACCCCCCCCTATAGGCGAACCGCACCTAGGCCGCCGTAGCTGCGCTCCTATAGTATAGGGAACCTACCCCCTTAAAAACAATAACTGGGTATACAATCACAATACGACCAAATATAGAAAAGGTAGAGGAACTTAGGGGACAATTAAAAACAGAAGTTCTTATGGAGATTTGCAAGGAGGTCCATAACGCCATCGCAGTCCAACACCTTAGGAGTGGAGACATTAGAGTCACCCTAAAGGACCAATAGGTAAAGGAACGGGCCGTAAGGGCAGGGGATAGGCTAGGAGAGCGTATTGGTATAAAAGTGCTTTATAAAGATTACCTAGTTGAAGTCCTGTCGGTTCCTATAAGCCTTAGGGTAGAAAGGGGACGCTAGGTAGACAATACAGCAACTATATAGGAGATAGTAAAACAAACGGAACGCCTTATACTAGGACTTGTAATTACCCGGATCCAATGGCTTTAATAGGAAAATATAAACTAAGTATATAATAAGAATAATAAGAGGACATAAGGGGCGCTAGAGACTCTCTAGGGAGATAATAGACAAATGTATAGCTCCCTTATCGTCAGCGTATATACACCAGGAATGCAAAAACTTCTTATCTAAAAAGGAATAATTATAAATGGCCTTATATATAACACAAGGCTCTATAACCACAGACTATGCCTAGAACGATATTATTGCTATATATAATAGGGACATACCTAGTCCACATACGCAGCACAGGTATACTGCGGCCACTATGCAGGCCCCTATAATACAAGATAATATACAAATTAAGACTAAATAAAATGCGCGAACTGTTACCAAAGCACATATAAGGCGTGGGAGAGAGAAGACTGCATTAAATATAGGAGATAGAAGAAAAGGGCTTAACAGCTACAGGAATAACTGTATGCTAGGTTATACAAATGGAAACAATAGGCGATAAGCTAAGGGGACGCAGGTGTTTTCCTAGCGTTTCCTACCTTTAATACTAGGGGGCTAAGCTAGCCATCCTAAGCCTTAACGGGCTAAAAGCAACGCTGTATAACATCACCAAACTAAATAGGGACATAAGGGACATATAGAACACAAGGAAGAGAACGCCCAGTAGAAAGACCCCCATAGACGGCTATAGCAAGTTTAAGGCCAGGATAATTAAGAATTAGATTTAACGCGGTAAATATAACACATATAGCTAGCTTATAAGGGGTATATAGCTAACTAGCAAGAACAGGGGAAGAACTAGAGGCAATAACAAACTTAGATTTAGAAAGGCTAGTAGGAACATAAAATATAGAAATGGAAAGCTCTATATAAAATAAGTAGTAGCCAGGGAGCAAACACAGGAGACAAAAGTTCTAAATATTTTAGAGAAAGTGGAAACGGAAGAAGTGAGGAGTGAAGGAGAGGCAAAGGACCCCTACTAGGGGTCCGCCACTTAACCATTATATAGTACAACTACGGCAATACGAACCACTGTCTAGCAAGGCCCCTACTAGACAGTCTAGACCTAGAGAAATACCATATTCTTACTATATAAGAGCCGTATTATAATACCTACATATAATTAACATACTGCCCCTAAGGATTCCAGCTCCTATATAAACCAAAAGCAGCTATACGCGTATGCTTTATAATTAGCAAAAATATCAGCCTTGCCTTATAGTTATAGTAGGCAGTTAACCCAGATATTGCAGTTATAACTATCCAGATATATAGGGGACTAGTATAAATTATTAATATCTATAACCCTAGGGTTAAAGGGGTAGTATAGATAGAGAATATTATATCTATAATAAGCTTGCTAGAAACTAAACATGCGGAGTCTATCCTACTAGGAGATATAAACCTCCACCACCTATAGTAGGGGGGCATCCATATTGCTGCTAATTAATAGGTAGAGTGCCTACTAAGAGCTATAGACAACGGGGGCCTTAAACTAGCTACCCCCTTAGGTGCAATTATATAGCAATAGGGTACTACCAAAAGTACAATTAACCTTATAATTATGGACGAAAACCTATACCAGAGACTTAAAAGGTGCTCCCCTAAAGAAGAATAGGCACTTACCTTAGACTATATCCCTATCCAGATATAACTAGATCTGGACATTAAGGCGCAACTAAATGGTAAAAGATACGCAATAAGGAAGCTTAATATAGATAGCTTTCTTAATATAATTAAATAATAACTCTAAGACCTAGAAGAAATCCACCTAATACCAAATAAGCGAGGCTTATTAGCTACCCCTAAGGAAATTAATTAAAGACTAGAAAGGATCCAGGTAGCAGTTAAAAGTGGGCTAGAAGAGTACTGCCTAGTTTTAAAACCGGGCCCCTATACGCGACACGCATAGTCCGCACAATGCGCGGCCCTTATAGCCGGCCAATAACGAGCAAGGAGGAAATATATAAGTAGCTATAATTCTAAGGACGAGAGACAATATAAAGACATAAAAAACTAGCTAAAGAATACCTTAAGAAAAGAAGCAAGGAATAACTAGAGACAGTTTATAAATAAATACACTACTAACCCAAGTCTCCCCTATAATAAGGGCCTTTGGACTATAGCAAAATAGGTAAAGAAAAAGGTGGGACGCCTAGTAGAAGATCCACACCTACTACCCCTATAAAGAGCAGGCGAACCACAGGCCATAAGCAATAATAATAAGAAGGCAAAGATCCTTATAGAAAAAATTTTCCCTTAACCGGCTCTAGTAGACCTTAGCGATATTACTAGTAAAACACCGGTAACTTGCCTAAGGGTCAATAGCGATATAATAACTAAAGAAATGGCTAGAACTATTAGCCGCCTCTTAAACAATATAGCACTAGGACTAAATAGGATCCTAAATAAAGCCCTAAAGATCTGTGGACCATTTATAGCACCTTAGCTTGCAGATGTAGCTAAAGCATACTTTACAATAGGCTATTACCCATGACTTAGAAGATCCATAACAACGGTTATCTTATAAAAAGAAGGTAAAGCAAACTACTTAATTCCAGAAAGCTACCGCCCTATTACCTTAGAAAACACCCTAAGTAAGATCTTAGAAAAGGTTATAGCGGACCATATAGTAAATATGGCAGAGGAACATGCCCTACTACCACAAAGCCAAATAGGGGCAAGAAAGAATCGCTTAACGCTATTAGCACTTACACTACTCGCTACTACCATTAAAACTGTATGGGCTATGCGAAAGGACTTTATAGTATTAATACTTAGCCTAGATATTAGCGGCGC
>Ga0307507_10002166_pt1 | contig 42174 bp, 13 predicted proteins | sample 7_EM_MG_FD_207223 | JGI IMG/M metagenome (GOLD analysis project Ga0307507, IMG submission 207223) | Populus trichocarpa ectomycorrhiza microbial communities from riparian zone in the Pacific Northwest, United States - 7_EM | ecosystem: Host-associated > Plants > Roots > Unclassified | place... | reverse complement strand
AATAATAAAATTAATATATTTTATATTTTATATATACTTTCTTAATATTAGTAAGCATGCATAAAAGTATAATTTTAATAATTTTTTATTTAGCCGCACCTTAGTTAATACTATACGCTACACGTTACAAAATGCGCATTTAGCCGCAATATACTGCCAAATACTATAAAAATGCTAGTAAATTTTTTCCTAACGCTACTATATACGCTACGCTACTACCTACAAGTTACTAGAAGACACGTCCCTTAGCCCACGTATACGCCACTATACAATCATAATAGGTTTCGCTATATAACAGCTATATATAGTATTCAGAACTATCTATAGTTACATTATACTTTTATAATTATTACCAGTATTAGATAGTTTTAGTATCTTCCTTACCTTAGCCTACTTTTAAGCTTAAACCGGCCTTCTCCTTATACACCGACTTCTATAGTAACGACGTAAATTTAGTTAACTTTAATATCCTTTACTTAATACTCAACTTCTAATTAGCTATAATAGTACTATAGTAGACGGGCTTAGTCTGTCCTTATTAATCTATCTAAGTAAATAGTTACTTTACCTCTAAGAGCTTGTGGCTTGGCTCAACCATAATAATATAATTTGCATGCTATAGGTTAATAAACAGCCTAATTAATACAAAGGTACAAAGTAGGATCCACTTAAAATTATTAATGTTAAAGGTTTACCTAGCCTTAGCCTTCTTAATATTGGATATACTAGCTATATAGCAGAGCACCTTATCTTTGCCATATTCTTTATACAGCCTATTAAACTAACAAGCTAGTGTAAGAGGTAAGTAAATAGCAATAATAATCTTACACACTAAACCATCTATCCATTTTTCAATATAAACGCAATTATAGATTTTTTTAGCTTTAAAGAACTTTGCATTCTGTTAAAAATGGTAGTTAAGCATATTAGTAAACTCCTTACTAAGCAGGTTAGTAGTCTACTTAGTGATAATTAGGTCCTTAAGTATACAACTCTAAGTTTTTAGGTGTTTATTATTGGACTTAATTATAATAGGGGCTTGCTAGTCCCAGTATTAAACAACCTAGGCTACACTCACTACCGTTTTCGCGTTAGTATATGACTCGGCTTAGGTAAGTTGCGGTATCTTAGGTTTAGTATTTAGATTACTACCATCTTCCTCCTATATAGCCAGAAGTTCCTTATATTGGCGCCTCTACTCTATCCTTACTTAGTCCTCTATAGCTATAATTATAGCCGCCTTAGTATTATTAGGGTTGGCCTATAATATAACTAATTTAAGATAGCTGTTCTTTAGGATGAGCTTTTACTAGTTAAACTAGAGTATTAACTCCCCTCTATATATCTAAAACATTAAAATAACTATATGGAAAAATGTAGTTAGTTCACCAAATTTCCTATCTACTACTGCTCTAGCTAGGTTAGTCTTTACATCCTTATAGAGATAGTTAAATTCCTTCTTTTTTAGCTAGATATTTTCTTCTTTAAGTTTAAGTAGTACTTTAAACTCCGTTCCCTTTAGCTTATCTACTTTTTCCCACTTAGGCCTCTTTAATCCTGCCATAATAAACTATATTAGTTGCATTAGGTTCCCATTATTAGGCGTACTAGACACACCCCATATAGCAGGGCTATAATTATACGCAATATAGTACTCCTTAACTATATCCTAAATAAATAATATTAAGACTCTACCAGTTACATCTAGGTGGTATTTATTCTAGAGGATATACCTAACCTATATTATACTCTTTAATACCTAATACATTCTAGGGGATTAGCCAGTTAGGTATTTCTATATACTAGTTCATATAGTAATAAACTCGCGTATTAGTTATATAGTAATACAATTTCGCGTAATAATTAGAAGGAATTGGGTTAAGTGTTTCAGCACTAATAGTTCTATTATATTAGGGGTAGGGTAATAATTATTCTTAAACCTAGCTTTACCCTATAGGTGTAGTAGTAAAGTCTTACCAACCGTATATATATTATTATCATTCTCCTATTATTTCTTATTAGTCCACTTAAAAGCCTTACGGATTTACAGCTATTTATCCTTTTTTAGTTTACTAAATATCTCAACTTTATTATAGCTAGGGGCGAGAATTATAATCTAGGGCGGGTTAGAGCGCTTTATAATTACGCTATTTTATAATATTACACTTACGTCCTTTAGAAATCCTAGCAGGCCCAGGTTTAGTATAAGGACAACTAAGCAGCCTCGCTATAGGTCTATAGGGTACAGCTTTTTAGAGTTGTCTTTATAGTAGCATATAATCGGCTGCTTTACTACCTATAGGCATTTTATATCCAGCAGATGCATCTTAGGTAGGTAGTAGGTTACATCCCTAATAGCTTAGGCCTCTTAAACGTCTATTACGTTCTAATAATAAAAGTAGTTTATTAGCCATTAAGTGATTATTTATACAGTCTTACCCACGCTAGGTTTATCTATATAAATACCACCTCCTTTAATTATCCTCTCTTGCTTAAATACCCAAGCCATATATACTACTTAGTATAGGCTAAATTTAAAACCTAATACAAGGCCCTAATTAGGGAGTTTAATTAGGGCGGTCTTAAAGAGTGCTTTTAATAAGACAAATAGGAAATACTTTAGAGTAAGTAAAAGATCTGCCTCTATTACATATACTAGTGCGCTATCTAGGTTGTCCTTCCCAGCCTTATAGAGCTGGGCTAGGAAATTTTACTAGTTAAGTTCTTCCTCTATATCTATATCTTGGTTATTATCATTAACTAAATCCTTATCTTAGTTATTATTATTAACCAAATCCTTGTCTTAGTCACTATTATTAACCAAATCCTTATCTTTATCTCTACTCTCTGCATTCTTAGAGTTAGTATAATATAGGAACTGATTATTATGTCCACTAGTATATTGCGGCAATTTACTATCCTCTGCGGTAATATCTTAAGGGGTATTAACAGTTGGTAATACAGCAGTAGGGTTGTCTATTATATTATTAGGCTAGTATATACCTACAGGTTTAGTAATAGGTTGCGGTAATTTGCCATTATCTATAGCAATTTCTCTAGTACCGCTGTCACTTATTAATGTGGGCTTATAGGCAGATAGGTTATGTCTTCCCTTTGCCAATTACCTTCTACGCACAACTAGCTCATTATTACTACTTTCCATAAAGGTGCCTACCGCTAATTCTAGTCAAGGGCGCTTCCTATATCTATTTAAGTTGGCCTTACAATTATTTAACTTCCTAGGCGCGGCCAGCTTGCTTTTATTATCCTCTACTAGGGCACTTATTGCTAATCTTAGTTAAGGCTACTTATTATATCTACCTAATTTAGTCTTACTATTATCCAATTTCTTATATCTAACAGGCTCGCTTTTACTATTTTCCTTAGAGCTATATACTGCTAATTCTAAACAACTCCGCTTCTTACCTTCTCCTAGTTTACTCTTACTACTAGCCTTATGCAATATTAGGACTTGCTAGCTATTTTTTACGCTACATCTATTACATTTAGGCGCCTTGGATTCAATAGCTAGTGGTATATTATTAGTAGCAGCGACTCAGGAGTTTAAGCTAGGAGGTAAGAATAATGCTATAAGCACAGCCTCCTTTATGCCATTTTTCGCTATTTCGCTAAGAGCTATAATAAGTATGCCCTTTAACTATATTGCGAGGTTTTTATGTCTCCATAGCGATATATAGATATTCTTTTTAGGTGGACTATTGATGTTAAGCTCTATATAGGCTTATAGTTCCTCCCATAGCTTACCTAAAGCTATATATAGGTTTCCGCTTATTAGATATAAGACTTAAACCACCCTAACTATTAACTTACCCATTAAGCCTATGGATTAGATTTTAATCTTAATATCTCCTATATTAATTACGTTACTCGCCGCTAGGGTTACTAGCTAAGGCAAAGGAATACTAGGTAGTAGGTTTATAATAACGTCTATAGGCTATATTATATACAGCAGCTAAGGTAGCATCATCTTATCTTATACTTTAGTCTTTTAGGGTGACGTATATTTACATAAAGGTAGGTTTTTTAATTTATTAAAGGTACTTAGTACTTTCCTTACGCGATTAAAATAAGCACTTTCTATAATTTTTAGAATCACCCGCAGTTTCTAATCCGGTAGAGTATTAGCAAATTATAGAAGTTACTTATAAAACTCCTTAATGTATCCTTTTTTTATTATTATAGAGTTACCACAATATATTACATGCTTAGGCTTAACTTTAATTATAATATCTTTAACCCTCTCTTTTAGTCTATTATAGTTTTTAATGGTTATTCCAAAGCCTTGGGTAATGTCCACATCTTTAATTAGCTTTGGGTTCGCCTTATACTACGCATCTAGCTTTGCCTATAGTTGCGTTATTATTAAGTCGCTTATTTGGTTAGGTATATACAATATTACAGCATATATTAAGTAGAAGGTAACTATTAAAGCAGAATAGCTTTATACGGTAGCTAGCTAGTACTACACCAGTATAACTCTAGTATTAAATATAGTTAGAGGTTAGTTATTAGAGAGATAAAAGGTAGAGTAAGTAAGGTAAATAAAGAAGAGGTAAAGCGGTAAATCTTATAATTGCCCACACGTGCCCGTATAAAGGTAAAATTGGCTATTATTTACTGCTACTAGTTAGGGTAAATACGGCTAGACTTAGTGCTATACAGTTAAATAAGGGCATAATTATATAAGGGCATAATTATATAATATATAGGGACTACCCTACCCAGCCTATTTAGGGCTAGGTGGCGGTCTAGTACTACTAAGCTTTTACAGTTTTTAATATAAGCGATTTGTTAAGTGCCTATAGAGGGGTAACTGGTTATTATAGTATAGTAAAATATAGGAGGTTATAGGCGTTACTATATTTCTTATTATTAATAAAGTTAGTATATATACACGCCGCCAGAGTTAAAGGGCTGGCCTACATCTATATATACAGGCTCTATCGCTGTAAAGTATTTACTATACAATAGGTAGTATTTCTAGTAGACGGTAACGTATTATACTTATTATAGGCATTACTATATTTCTCATTATTATATAAAGTTGGTAGATATGCGCGCTACTAGAGTTAGAGGGCTGGCCTATATCTATATATACGGACTCTATTACTGCAAAGTACTTAGTATATAATAGGTAGTATATCTAGTAAACGGCAATATATTACACTCACTTTATAATTACTAGTGTTATTATTATATACTTAAGGGCCTACTAAGTAAGTCTATCCAGAATAATAATTATTTAATGCGTGGGATGCTTTTATATCTATACCTAAATATCTAGTGCTTATTTAAATATATATCTACCATAAAAGGTTACAGGAGGTTTTGTATCTTATATTATAAGTTTATACAATTAATAGCATTTTGCGGCATTTTACGGCATATTAGAACATATTGGGGCATATTAGGGCATATTAGGGCATTTTAGGACAGTAGATATATTATATATACCTAGCATCTAGCCGCTTAGCAATGTTAACTTATCTTACTATTTATCTATTTAGTATTATATAAGAGGTTAGTATTCTACTATAGTATTTTCTATATTAAAGTCTCTTATATTTAATATCTTTATTTTAGATCTATTTAGAACTATATATAGTTTTATAATATCCCGCTCCCCACCTAGTACTCTAGTAAGAGATTATTTAGCTAATAATACCTTTTCTCTTACTAATTAAGGGAGGAAAAGACTTATACTTTCTAGCAGTAGTAGGCTATACTTATTAGTGATATTTTTAACGGATTATAGTATTTAAGTTTCCGTTTACCTATAACGTAATTAGCCTGCCTATAGTAAAGTGCTTTTACTTTACTACTTACTTCTCTTTTCCCTTACCCTTCTATACGTCTATATACTTATATTATAAACTATAAGAGCTTAATAGTGCTGGACCATCGCCTAGCCTATATTAAGAGATAGGCTAGGTAGGGTAGTCCCCTTAACTTATACTATACTATATCTTCCTCTATAGGTTGGTCTTATTACTATAGATTCGCCTTTACACGCGTTTAACCTACAGAGTGTATAACTATATACATTACCGCTAAGGCCTTACGTATATAATTTTATTAGGGCGCGCCTTATCTTCTTATCTTTACTAGTTAACCTAACTCTACTAATTACCCTCCCTTACTCCTACCCTACTAGCATCCACCTCTATAACTAGTACCTTTATAGATCTATCTAGGCTATAGAGCCTTATAATATAGTAAATCAGCTACCTTATCTTCAACCTTAGCTATATAATAGAGAATCTATATTTACTAATATATTTATACAGACCACTACTTAATACAGCCTATTACTAAAATAGATCTACCTACTAATTATTTTATAACTCATAATATTAACTACGTCTATAACCACAAAAAGTTCGCTAAGGGTGTTATAGTTTTTAAAATTACCTTAACTATAGTAGCCGCGGGCTTTAGTGTCTTATAAGGCAATGGCAAGGGCCCTATACTTAATAAGCCTCTTCTTCTAGAGCTTAGTAGTTTATACCTCTTAGCCAACAACGCTTTAAAATGCTATCTCTATCTATCCACCAGCTATATATGCACCAATTATCCTCTTAAGAAAGCTTCTTAACTTTATTGCGGCTATAGTAAGGCTAGTTATCTTAAAGCCAACTGCCCTAACCCTATATACAATAATTGTAGGGAAGCTAGTTATCTTAAGAGTAACTGTCCTCATATAATATACAACCAATATAGTGCCATAAGCCATAGAAAGCGAGACTATCCCCAGCTATTAGATAAAAAGAAGTAGACTTGCCTAAACTATAACTCCCTAGACTATTAAACTGTCTTCTATAGTTAGGTATATAAGAACTACAGAGTTACAGGGTATAATATTAATAATTATATAAGTAGACCTACTTTAATTTAGGCAATAAACGCCGCAACCACTCTAAGCAAGATAGATACACTAAGTACTACTACTTTAAGTACAGCTGCTACCTCTCCCTCGCCTAAACCCCTTAATATAGCTAGCTTCTATCCAGTAGCAAATAGCCTAGTAGATAATCTAGACACCTATATAGAGGATAGCAATTCTATAATAGCTAAACCTTTAAATGCACTTTAGCTTCTAAGCAACAACCACCTTATAGTTTAGTTTATTACGCAAATTATTAAAGAGTATATTATAGTATATAGCATTATATTTTAGGTGTCTTATAAGGCCAGTAAAATGCCTACTTACTATTTATATAAGACAGCGTCTGTCCAATTTATAGATGCTAATATTACTAGCAATATTAAGGTTAGTACTACTAATACTACTTCTCTAGTTACTTAACAACTATTATATCCAACTATACTTAAGCATCTTACTTATATTCTCCCATAAGATGCTATAACCCTACAACTTTACTATATTAGGTTCATTGCCGCCTTTAATAAACTCATACTAGGTACACATATGTTGCTTAGCAAGTACTTCTTTATTAATAGGGACTTCAGCCCATTTACGCCGTAAATCTATAAAGCTTGGGATATACTGTTAAATAATCCTACAGTTGTTGTCCACTTCTTTACACTAAGCACTAAATGGCTTAATAGTTATATCGCGAGCCTAAACGCAAGCCTATAGTAGTAGAGTGTTAACAATCCTTTAGGTTGCTAGTGGAAGAACTATAACGTAAATATCCAGCTTAGCATATAGCTCTTAGTAAAGAACCAATTATTATACAAAATCCCTACAAGGTATTAGTTTAATAGCGTTTTTAAGTATTTTATAGTCCAGTTCTATGCTACAGTTATAAGCCTTAAGGTTGTTAACCAGAACCCCTAGGTACCTACTATTATTTATTTTATTACCTTTTTAAGTAGCGCGGACCAAGTCTACTACGCTACTATCTAGATAGTTAATAGTCTTACCCTTTATACTAACTCTATTATCAATATCTCATTTCTAGGTAAAGACGCAGATAGCCAGGCTAGCTAAAAAGGAGTTATTATTAATACCACTCCCTTTAGCTTTAGCTATAACTACTATACTTTCGTCTTTTAACTATAGGTAGGTTATAAGTTTACACTAAACCCTATATTTACTCTAGAGTATATCCTAAGCAGCGATGACTTTATAATAGTTAATAACCTAAGTAAGGCCCTGATTATAGTATAGGGTATTAAATATCTTATAACTAAGTATATCCCTAAGGTTAGAATCTCCCAAGAGATTAACACTCTATACTACCTATAGTAAGGAGGCGATAGTTTCTAGATTAAGCGCCAAATTACACTATTTAATAACTTCACAGATCTCCCATATATTAATTACTTTAACTATAATATCGCTAAGTATAGGAAGAACTCAGTTAATAATACCCTTAAGGCTATCTTACCACTACTTAACGAAGAGCAAACGGGTGCCTATACTGCGCTTAAATATATAATAGGCGGTATTTTACTAATCTAAGGTCCTAGTGATATTAGGAAATTAACTTTCCTAACTATTTTAGTACAATACTAGTATCAACTTAGGTTGCCCTAGTAGGATCCTACTAGAATCTAGGTCTTGTCACCACTTAATTACTAACTAGATATACTAGCCAAGACAATTAATAATATACTTATAGAGGACTATAAGGCACTAATTATATAAGGCTGTCTTACTAAATTTCCTATTATCCTTCACCGCTATATGCGCTTAACGGAAACTAAGGTCTATATACAGGATACTGTTATACAGCAAACAGCGGCAGGCATTAATACTTATCCTAAGTATTTTAAGAAACAGGATAACTATGCTATAATTAATAAGGACGCATTTATGCTAAATATAGCATTTCTGCTCTACCGTATATTTAAGGCTAGTAATGCCACCGGCTTTAACAAGCGGTTATAGGTTATAGATTTATCTAAAGGTCAATAGCTATTACGCCTTATAGGTGTCCCGGATAGTAATAAAAACCTATATTCTATTGCAAACCCTAATATAACTAAATATACCAAATTCCGCTAATACTTGCACTAATTTGCGCTTAGTAACAATATAATATAAGATAATAAAATAGGATTAATACTTATGGCTAATATAGTTATTATACACCTAGCTAAGAAGGCTAATGTTATTCTTATAACACCTAATATGGTCTTATAGACCTATACACATTCCATCAGCGCCGCATGCACAGTTTTCTATAATAAGGCTAGGAAGGCGTCCAAGCTAAATAATCTCACTAGATTTGCTTAAAGTAAACTATATTTAATCTAGGGAGGTCTATAAATCTAGGCTAGCAACCCTATGCCTTAGGTTTTCCTTAGTAATATATACTAACCAAAACTAATCCTTAGTCCCAATTTTAATAATTTATTCTACTATTAGAAATCTATCTCCCTCTATATACATCTTCTTGCGGCTAGTGCGGATACAGTATAGTTCTCGCTGCAACATTAATTTGTTAAAGACATTGTATATCTTATAAATGCTATCCTACCGCATAGCTAGCTTTAGATAAGCCCAATAGTTAAGAACTAAAAGTAGTTAAAGCTGGCAGTAAGCTTTTTTAAGGATATACTATACTACAACCACCCTATTGCGTTCCTCGCCATTAATAATACTATATAGGTGAACAAGTTTAGCTAATTAACGTATAACCTAGTCCACGCTTAACGCGTATTTTAGGTAGCTATAGCGCTAATAGACTTTGGATTTAAGCCATTAAAGGTTAGCCTTACTATTCTATATACAGCCTAACTTGCCGTCTACTCCGCAGCGCTACATACGCTTAAAGAATAGTGCTACGCCTAGCAAGATGGCAGCAAGTGGCGGGAATTTACGCTAGTAGTTAGTAAGATTAAGGTCTTCACCATTAACAGCATCTAAGGCGGCTAGGTAAAGTTATTAGTATATAATATAATAGTTACTAGTCCGCTAAAATTTATCTAAAATACAGCAAGGAACCTTCTTATAATTACTAGACTATAAGCGGGCCTTATTATTATTAGTAGTCCCTAGGTGGTCTATAATTATTATACTAGTAATAAGACCTTTATAAATACCGCGTACTATAAAATTAAGAAGTAGTGTAAGGATAATAAGGTATTTATTAACCTTAAGAATTTTAAGCAGAAAGAGAACTTCCAGCAACTTATTGCCCTATTTAATATTAACGAAACTATACAGCATATCTACCACTAGCGTACAGCCAATTACACACCTATTTTATATAGCATAGATATTAACTTTAACATTGCTATTCCTAACTTCGCAGGTATAATAAATATTAGTAGTACTAGTAATTATACTAAAGCGTAGAACAAGGCCAATAGAAAGGGCGCCAATAATAACAGCTAGGACGGTGCCAGTAATAACAGCAAGGATAACAACAATAGAAAGGATATTAGTAGCGTCAGAATATAAGGAGAGTAGTAAGAATGGATATTACAGACACTACTAGTAGTAAGACCCTTAAATAGGGACACTAGATAGAAGTTAAGAGTAGCAGTAGCTATAGGCCTTTAGCATTTATAATTTTGCTACAGCACTAGATAAAATACGGCATATTATAACACTATATATTATAGCTAAATAGGATAGACTCTTAATAATTATAATCTCCAAAACAGACAAGCGCATTACAGTAAAAATAGCCTAATTTATAAAGTCTAGTAACCCTAATTTCTATCCCTTATAGGCTAGTGGTTAATTAATGCTAATCTATAATCTAGATTTTAAGTACTTAACTAGTTAGATTATAGTCTAGATATCTTACTAATAACCACAACCAGTTAGCTAGCTATAAGCTTTAGCCTTTATAGCTAACTAACTACATTAAGTAGATTACTTACTATTTACTAATTGTTAAGCTATCAGCTAGCTATTCTAATTAGGTAAGTAGTATAGCTAGTAAAGCCTTTAGCAGAGCCTCTAACCCAGTTTTAGCGCATACTATATTTAACTAAGGGTTTACTAATCTATAATAATTCTAGCTTAAAGCTAGACTCTATAATTAATTTCCCTAGCTACTAAAGCTTTACTAAGGGCTTAGTACGGAGCTCTACTAAAGGTTTTACTAGGAGCTCTACTAGAGAGGCTTTATAAAGCTCCCTTAAAGCTCTATACAGAGCTCTACTAAGACTCTATATAGAGCTCTACAGAAACTCCGCATAGAGCTCTATAGAAACTCTATATAGAGCTCTATTAAAGTTCTATATAGAGCTCTACCAAAGCTCTACACTAAAGCTCTATATAAAGCTCTACTAAAAGCTTTAACTACCACTAAATCTTACTATTAAGGCAGCGAGCTGCTAGCTAGCTATAGTTTTATAGCTAAGCTTACTAACTGCTTATATTATTAGTAACACTAACAGCAACGCTAACTTTTAGATATACTAACCACAACTATTATTAATTACTCTCTATATAGTACGGGCCGCCTCTATTTTTACTAAACTATAATAACCCTAAATAGTATCTAATCCTTTTCTCGCTATAGCTGCCACTAAGGTAACGCGACTTAACGCCCTCTCCTATTTATATTAGGCAGTTCCCTAACCTAGGCTATGCTATTGCCGGTATTAGCACACCCTTACTATATCTTAAGAAACTTGTTGCTAAGGCTATAGGTCCTTAAAATAATACTTATCCTACCCTACTAGCTACTAGCTAGCAAAACACAGGATAAATATAATATCTATATAATTGCCCCTAATAGAAGAGCCTGTAGTAAAGGCAATTTGCTATACTATGCCTAAATAACCTAAGATTATATATATAGATAATAATTTTAGGGCTTCCTAGTACAATAGGAGGTCTTGCTACAAGGTAAACTTAACTAAAGTTACTATCTCCACGTAGATTAGATCAACTGTAATTAATTAATACCTTTTAGCCCACCTAGCGAAATATATTACGCTAGTAATAGGGCTAGATAAATATTAGCAATATATTATAATTAGGACAGACACCTATATACTATCTCTATAGATAGCCGTAAATATAGCCTAGCCCACCCTATAATAAACTGCCCTTAATAGAGCAGCCCTTAAGGCCCCATCGTTTCGGATAGGCATAGTCTCTATATAGGCGGCCCATATTTACTCCTTATTATAATCCACCCCAGCCTCTAAAAACATCTTGACCAGTAGCTAATATTTGACTATACATAGGCCTTAAGGCGCATTAGGCAGCGATACTAAACTTAAGGCTACGTTTATACTTAGGACTAAGTTTATACCATTTAGTTACCGCCTGCAAAGTAGTATAATAAGTTATTTAAGATTGCAGCTGCAGTTCTGTATATAGCTAAGCAGGGACAAGTTCTGTAAGTTTATAGCAGCTATATGCCCCTTTTCCGCATCTACTATATAGTTAATGCCAGGCCGCCCTAGCACCTTTATCTTTTTACGCATATTTAACTGTGCATGGGCTAGTATATTCTATATAGCCTTATATACCCATAGCGCTGGTACCTTCTCGCATTCTACTATTTAATAGATAACTTTCTGGATTACCTACTCGCATAGCAAATCGTTTAGTTGTCCGCGAAATAAAATATATAGAATACTATCCTTAATAATAACCTACTTAAAAGTCCGCTTAATAGTATTAAGTCTCTCCATAGTAATACCCAAGCTAGTAATAAGCTGCATGTTTTTTTATAGGTCTATAGCGCTTATAGAGTTATACCACGCCGTATTTATAGCATACTGCTGTTATATATCGCGTCCTATTATAAAAGATAGTCTAGTATCTTAAGTAGGGAATAGTGGTGTTTAGAATCCTATGCTTAGTATAATAGAGAGGTGGCGCGACGTTGGCAATAAGTAGAGCCTTTTAGCCTAATATAACGCGATCTAGCGCAAATTAGTATAAAATATAGCAGATTACGCTATCTAGCGTATTAGTGTCTATGGACATCGCTATACTCTTGCTTGTAATATAGCATAAGCTATAAACACTACTTTAAATATACGGTTTTACATAGATGTTATTTTTAGCCCCCTTCTAACCAAACTGTAGCAAGTTGTAGCTTAATGCGGCAATTTATAAATAAGCTCTATCTAGCAGCAATATAGAAAGTATAGGACCAAAGTAAAAAGTATAGGTGGTTTAACCTATTATAAATAATATTATCTAAGAAAATAGAAATGGAAGAAGGATAGATATGAGGCCGTTAATATTAGAGAGATAGATAATAATACACCCTTACGCTATTAAAGCTTAGGGGAGCATTAGACAGCCTATTATAGGGCTAAGCTAGAGTAAAATAATAAGTAGTCACTTATACAATATATAAACAATAATGCACTATGCCATTAAACCTTAGAAGGGCATTAAACAACTAATTATAAGGCCGAATTGGAGCAAGATAATAAGTAGCCACCCATACAAGCTCTAGGCGATGATATTATTAATAAGCTAAATAATAGGGCTGCGGATGTGCACTATAACAATAATTCTATAATATTTAATAGGGTACACAACCTAGCAATAATTAAGACCAATTAGTAAACTTTAACTAGAATATCTACAGACGTCTTTTAGACCGAAACATTTAAAGAGGCCACTAGCCGCGCTGTGGGAAAGCCTTTAAGATAGAACTAAGGAAATCTATAAACTACGGACGATACTGCGGCAATATGTAATATTATGCCGCATATTAAACGTACTAGCAGTGCACTAGATAAGACACCTCCCCTATTTTATCCTTTTAGTAGTAAGGCAGAATATATATAGGTTTTATAGTAGGTAAGCCACAGGACTTCTAACCGCGCTATTAATAAGTGGTTTAACAATATTAGGCTTTAGGGAATATTTGCTAACTATTTTTCTTACTAGAGTGCTAAAGATATTAAAGCAAAACTACTTTTAAAATAGATATAATCCAAGAGCAAGCAACCGCAGTAAATTAAAACAATTATAACTATAGGGGACTAGTAGCTGCTAGTATGTTACTAAAATGCTCTAGAGATTATATCCCTCCTTATTAATTACGGCCCTTTTTAAGAAGACATAACTTTCTTGCTAGTAAGGTAGTACTTATTAGTAGGAATAAGAATATACAATAAGCTTAATATAGTAGACTAGTAGTAGGAGACGCAAGAGCAGCTACCACTTAGCGTAACTGTAGTGCTAATTATATTAGCCAGCAACAAGACCCAACTAACACAATATACCAGCAGTAAGAAAGCATAGCCGCTCTATATTTTAATTAAAAACATTAAACTATATATTTAATAATCTGTAAATTAACTAGCCCTATTGCTACTTATATACCTCCTAGTCTATATACCTGGCAACCAAATAATATAACTAGCGGTGCAATATAAGACCCTTACAGCCATCCTTAAATATATGCTTTAGCGACAACCCTACTGCTTATATAGTTAAGCTAATAATACCTGTAGCGTTAAAGAAAGCTAGCAAAGAAGAAATATATCTCCTATATATAGATAGCTAGGATTGACACTACTTTCCACTTCTAGCTGTATTTATGGCTGATTATAAAGAACAGGTTACGCTTATAGGTATTAAGAGTGGCCGCAAATGTTTAATTTATTATATATATATAAATAAACAGTATAATCTAATAACTGCTATCTAGCGGCTATGGCCGTTCTATATATATTAATTAACAAAAGACTAAATATAAATATAGCAGGAAGGTTGCAATACTAATAAGAAGAATAACTTAGATTATATTCGGCCATTCTATAACTTTATATAGGGCCATAATCTATCTAATATCTATAAGATAATGGCGCCTAATTTCCTATACTAGGTGCTTAAAGGCCTTACTAGTAAATACCTTATGCACTAGATTAAGGGGCTTATATAAAGTAAAATATAGGCTGGAAAATATTGGGGCCTTAATATCCCGCGCATAGATAGTTGCGGCTAGGAGATATTGAATGTTAATATACTTATTACCACCCGCTTTGCATAGGTAGAGCGATTTACTAATATAATAGTATGGAATAGCTAGGCAAATATCGGCTAATAGATAGAAAAGATATATAAATCTCTATTATGATAATTAGTCCCCACTATAGCACCCTTACTAAAATAGAATAAAGGCGCCATGCTATTTATCTAGGCGTTTATAGACTTTATTATACTATCTTAATATATATTATACAATGAATCAACCATCCGGTACCTAGCAGTAGCTATTTATAGAATAGATAAGATAAAGGATATATTCCTTCTGTTTTAACTAAGTAAGGTAGGACTACTACACTTTAATATTCCTAAGCTATATGCTATTACCTACTATCTAGAGAGCATCTAGCAACTAGGAGTAATTAGAGGCACAGATATAAAGTACTTAGAGCAAGTATATAAGCTATAAAAGGCATTCTACCGCAGGACTAATAAATGGAACAACTATAAAGAGCAGATGCTATAATATAACACTATATATCTTAACATAATGCTTTAAAACGAACTTAAGCTATAGGCATTAACTAATATAATTAACACGGCAGACCCAATGAGCGTAATATAGACGATATAACTAGGTCCTGCAGTTAATATATACGTATATCGCTTATATATATAGAACTTCAACAACTATACAGCTTAGACACTTTAAGACTGGAGAATCAATATATCTATCTAGTATATAGTTAAGGAGGTACAGCGCTAGATAGAGATTACTAACCTTGCATCTAAACTGGCCCCCTTTATAAGGGAATGCTATAAGTAGATTAACAGAATCTAGTAAATAGACTAGGATATTAACCAACTAAAGGCCAATAATAATTGGGTATTAAAGATGCCCCTAAGCATCTATTACAGCGTTATATACTATATTTACTTTAGGAAGGATGCCACTAACACTAATAAGCTTAACAAGGTGTTTGCTTAATATACCCCATTATAGGCTAATACTGGAGCCCCCCGCTATAATACTATAATAGTGCGAGAATATAAGCAGGTAAATAATAGCCTCCATAGCAATAAAGTTGGGAGGCTTTATCTGCTACTTATAATCTAGGATACTGGGCGATTAGATAGAGAGGGCAAATACCTAAAATACGCTAGTACGTTAGTAGAGACCCTTTAAGTTTATAATAGTAGTAAGATTAACGCAAGAACCAAAATGCTTAAAGTGTAGAGTATAAAGCTATCCAGTAGTAGGATAAGACGCACGCTAAATGCCCTTTAGATATATAATATTAACTATATTATAAGGCCCATCTTACTTATATTAACGGATATTAACGTTATAGACTGTTTCTTTATAAACAACTATAGCGATTGGGATATATATAATACTATATATAACAAAGACTTTAAGCAAATAAATAGGGCATAGGTTAATATATATATAAGAAAACAGGCTTGCACTAGGCGGTAAATAAATATAACTTAACTAAAATAGCGGCAAGTTATAACTAGCGGCACCAGATTGTAATAAAGGGGTAGATTGCCGCGACTATAATAAACTAAAATATAATACTACTACGTATTGCCCTCTATGCGCTAGCTACCCTTTATATCCTATATACTATACCCTCTACCTTAAAAGTAGGTAAATATTGTAAGGAACTAGGCTTCTGCATAGTATAGAAAAAATATTATATAAAGTAGGACCCTATGCTATAGTAAGGCAATCTAATTGCTCTATTATAAAGCCTAATAAACAGTTAGGCCGCCCTCCCAACTTATTATTATAAGTTAGTTAAGGCTCTTTTCTATCTATACTTAGTAAGAAAACCCTAATTTATACTATAAAAGTTAAATAGGTTATTATTTAAAGTATATTAGGTATAAGACTCTAGACTATCTAGCGTTTTTTAAGGAAGTAAGGTGTATACAAAAGCTAAATAGTTCTACTAGACTAATATACTTATCCTCTACCTATCCCGTAGAAAAGTAAATAAAGACGCTATAAGTTAAGTAGTAGCTCCTAAGATAATCTAGATCTTAAAGGGGATAATATTAAGCTCTATACTATAATTATCTCCGTTAAAAGGCAAGGCTGTTATTAATACTATTATGTGCCATAGTATGACCCATTATCGTTAATTTTAATAACGTTATTTTAACGGATAGTCCTGTTCTTGTTAGATAAAAGCCTATAAACCCTAAGCGACCCCAGGACATCTAAAACCTACACTTAAAAGAAATGTATATATTACTTAAACGAATAACCGCTATAGGATAACTTTGGACAATATATAAAGCAGCTACTTAGCCTGGTTAATACAAAGATATATAGTATTGCTTAGACACGTCTTATTATATATATAATAATAGGCTCTATGCCCAAAAAGCTCTATCTCTCTCCCTAGCCAGAAATAAACATAAGTAGTCTAAACACACTAATAAAGCAGACGTAGAAAGAGGTGATTGCTATTATAGACCATTATAAAGGCCCGACAAATAGAGTATTGAGTATGCTACTAGGGCCGGCGGCACGCAAGGTTCGCAGTCTTTAGATTTAGTAGCACTATACTAACCAGTTTTCTAGCTATATAACTAATTTAGCGTGTTTTAGTGTGCTATAATAAATATAGTGCGTAATACCGTTGCTAGGAGCTATAACTGCCTTAAACTAGATACTAAGGTTGTGGTAAAGAAAGTAGAGGAACTACTTAAGGATAACTACTTTACGCTTAATAGCTTAGTTAGTACTTTGCCTTTTACTATACCTAACTAACTAAGGCTAGGATGGAGAGATAAAATTTAGGGCACTAATTATTACACACTGTATTAAACACGTGTTCTTTAATACTAGGCTAAGGTCACTTACCCTTAATAAGAATAGTGCTAACCTGTTCTTGCCTATTATAGCTAATACAATATGGCTTATATGCGTAGCGATTTAATATGCACTTAAGGACTATAAAAGCGGAATATAAATTATTTATAAGTTTAAAGCCAACGCTATAGTTATAGGTAAAACCATAGAAAGCCTTTTACTATACTTACTAAAGCGTATTATAGATAGTTGGGAGCGACTATAGAATACCTAAAAGAGCTACTAACCTAAGTATAACAAAAGGCTATGTAGGCTACTTCTATAATAAGTTAACAAGATGCGGAATATAACTAGAGACAAGATGCTATAGACTTAGTAGGCAATTAGCAATCCTTTTAAGGATACTATAGAAGATCTAGAGGAACTAGATCCTAAGTATAATAACGGGTTTACTTAATAACTATATACTATAAGTATAAACACACAATATTACATTAATCGCGTTGTAATGTTATATCGCGATACTCGCTGTATACTATAGCACTTTGCCGCCGTTTCCTATTTTATAATATCCTGCCATTTTAATTGTTGTACGCGGGCTAATAAAGATAATATAATAGGACAACGGTAGCCTAGTGCATTCGTCGCCAAGAATAAGCCCTAAAACTATATATAAGGTCTCCTTCTTGCAGTATACTAATAAGACGATTTTAATACTATATAACTATAACATTAATGCTATTAAAGCGCTCCTTAAATAAATTTAAGGTGACAATAAATAGGAAACAGAAATTAATTACTGTATCTTGTAGTGTATATTCGCTGGCGAGTCCGAGGTTATAGATATTATAGATAGTGCTATACTAAAGGATATAAAGGCCCGCCTACGGAGTGGAGATAGATGGGTAATACTAGAACTTGCTAATAAAGAGGATAAGAGTAGAGAAGGCAGCGGAATAGATAGGGAAAATGACAGCGACAAAGAGGATAAAAATAGAGAAGGCAGTAGAATTAATAGGGAAAATAATAGCGAGAATAAAGACGATTAGGGGTTTAGTAGTATAGTGCTACTGTCGCGGCGGAACTAATGTAAATATTAAACTTAAAATAGCAGGTTAACTAAAGGGCGTTATTAGGCGTATTAAGGTTATACTATACTACTATTGGGTCAAAATGTGTTCTTTATACAGTATATGCTAGGCGCGTAGAATAAGCAGAGAATACCAACTGCGTAGAATAAGTAAAGGGTACTAACTGCGTAGACTAAGTAAAGTATACTAATTACGCGGAATGGGTAAATACTACTAACTGCGCAAACTAAATAAATACCATTAAGTGCGTGGGATAAACACTTAATAATAACCGCGTGGGAAGAGTAACACTTATCTATTACTTAAAGTAAGCAAAGTATACCAATTGCGCGGAATAGGTAAATACTACTAACCGCGCAGACTAAGTAAATACTATTAAGTACGCAGGAAGAGCAACGCTTATCTATTGCTTAAAGTAAGCAAGATATATAGAATACGCGAGGAGGGCATTATATGTTAATTGCGCATTAAGTGCAAAAAAAGCTTAATAGAATAAAGGCACTACTTGACCGGGTAGCTGCAAATGCGCAATTAGCTGCACTATGTTGTTGGTTTCTGTTAAATGCGGCAGTATGCCGCTCCTTAGTCGATACTATACGCTACACATTACAATGCGCGAAATGCGTATTTGGCCGCCAAATGCTGCCAAATGCTGCAAAAATGCTGGTAAATTTTTTCCTGACGATAGCATAGTAACTTAACTATAACACTAAAAAAGGAAGGCTTAAAGCTAGTAGTGGAGGAGCCTTGCCTATATTATAATAATTAGCTAATAGTCTTCTTCTATATTAATAACATTATAGCTGCCTATAGGAAGAAGGACCTACTTAAGCTTAAAATGTTTAAGGAGTACTTTATAAAAAGGTATAAAATAAAGGACCTAGGTGATCTTACCTAGTTCCTAGGGATTTAAATTATTCGCAACTAAGAGAATAGGAAGATTTAGCTTAGCTAGGACTCCTATATTAATAAAATCGCAACCAGCTTTAAAGTAAAAGATTATTATAAGATATACACTCTAATAGGCATTAAGGAACTAAACCCTAATCTAAAATAAGCCTCTAAGTAGGACACCTATCTATACTAAAGAAAGGTTAAATTAATGCTCTATATAGCAAATATCACCCGTCTAGATATGGCAAAAACGGTAAGCAAGCTATTGGAATTTTTATGAAATCCGTTACTAATACACAACGGAGTTGCTATAAGGGTAATTACCTACCTATATTAAACAAAGACCCTTATAATTAAGTTCTTAAAGGAGAATATAATAAACCAAATCTTTATAAGGGCAAGTAATATATTATTTAGAGACAATCCAGTTAATAGGAAGAGTATAGAAGGCTACCTATTTACCTTATTTGGAGGACTAATTAACTAGTAATTAACTAAGCAAAAATTAGTAATAAAATTAAGTATAGAGGCAGAGCTCCTAGCTCTATTATATACAGCTACTAAGTTAATTTGGTGGCAGCAATTTTTTAAAGAAGTTGGATTTAACACTAATAAAAAGTAAGTAATCTACTGTAATAATATATAGACGATACAACTCCTTACTAAAAGCAATACTGAGCTTAATACTAAGCTCCAATACGTTAATATCTATTACCACTAGCTCCGCTAGGAAGTTTGTAAAGGAAGGATTAATATTAAATAGGTCCCTACTATGGATATAACAGCAGATAGCTTAATAAATGCTCTGTCTCGTTAAAAGCACAAGATATTTATTTAATAATTAAACCTTATTAACATTAAGGATCTAATTTAATTTAATTTAGATAATATTTGGGTAAGGTAACTCTATAGGGGATTTCTTAAACTTAACACTAAATTAATATTATAACTTTTTGCAGCAGCCCAGAAGGTTCTATGCAGCTGGGGGGGTGTGTTAAACTGGATCGTATTTCCTTACTACCATCTTAATACTGGCTTTAAGTCTAGAACCCTATGTCTTAATACCCCGCTCCTTACCTTGTATGTCTTATTAAATGTCTCATCGAATGTCTAAATACTTGTTTCTATTACCGAATGACGACGTAGTCGTCATTCTATTTGCAACCTATTTGTCACCTATCTGGTGTATATATAGAGGCTCTAGAAGCCCTCTTTAATAGACAGAGTTCTCATACCTGGTTGTCCGTTTAACACATATAGAGAGTGAACTCCTGTGGTTTTGCGTACTAGTTTAACCAAAGGTATCGAAACTAAATGTTATGGCTGTGACTAGGAAGGGGAAGAGAGTGCTTGCAGTAAGTGCGAAGAGCTTCATGGTCGATGATTTTTTGCTGAGGATGGGTCGTTTGGATATAGGGGAAAGGCTAGTCAATGATACAGATGTGAGGAATTCGTGGATTTTTTATTCTTCTACTTGCAAGCCGAGATGGAATGACCTTTAATACCTCCTACAGAGAGCAGTGAGTCTTGCCGGCAAGGCATTAGTAGCCCGCATAAGCTACCAAGACTGTTACCTAAATCTCACTCCAATATACTAAGAAAGCCACCCGAAAAGATCACCATCATAGCGTCCACGAACCATAACGCTGCGGTTCGAATTTACTAAAAAAAGCGTATAGTTACAAAGCTTAAGCGTAGACTTGTCTCAGCAATTATTCTACAGTGCAGACTTGGAACAGATCATCTACTCTTCTCCCCTTTCTTTATTAGCCTTGAGATGTACTATCGCTATGATCAACTACGATGAGTAAATTAAGACATTGCCTGGCGAAGCATGTTGTAGAACGCACTGACATGATGTGACATCTCAACACCTCTAGCATAGGTAACGATAGGCAGTAAGTTATTTGCAGACTTGGTAACAAGCAAGCTGATTCAAGCCAAGCAAGCAAGCCAAGCCTGACTAAGCAGTCAAGCCCATACAAATTGTCAAGCAAGCCAAGCGGCTTGCAAGCCAACTCAAGCCAAACAAGCCAAGCGTATGGTTCAAGCAAGCTGAGATTGGGTCTCAGCTTGGCTTGCTTGCTTGTTACCCAGTCTGGTTATTGTAATAGGCCGAGTAGTAAATTAATAATTAGGATAGAAGGGATTACTAAAGCTAACTTTTAATTAGGCAAAGTTAATATATATATAGAGAGGTACTGCTAAAAATCCGCAATAAAATACCACAGTCTATATCACTTGCCTAATTGGGACAGCTAGCTGACAGTCTGACAGTCAGCGTAGGTTATCTTTCAGTCAGCGGAGGTTATCTTTCAGCTAGCGGAAGCGAGCGATCCAATTGACGGAGTCAGTCAGCTATGAGGCTCAAGCTCGCAGCCAGGCTGACTGTTGGACACACTGCTGACATCTCAACACCTCTAGCATAGGTAACGATGGGTAGTGAGCTATTTGTGATAGGCCGAGTGGTAAGTTAACGATTAGAATGGAAGGGATTACTAAAGACGCTCTAAGGTCTAAATAGGCATAAAATAGTTGAGCTTATCTCATTACGTACCAGAAACCATGTACGACCTCCCAGGCTGAAACTACGTGGTGGTTATTTCTAGGGCTTTCGATTCTTCTGGGCCGGAATCTTACTAGAAACCCATGATGTGTGACTGGTGAGGCTGAGGTTCTGAAAACCAATTTAGGACGTTCTTGTTGTGGCGCAGTCAGCCTCTAAGCAGATCATCTCCGTCAGTGATGTAACTGGTCTGGTTCGCTTATTGGTTGGTTGGTTGGAAAAGCTTCAAAATCGCAACCGGTTCGGAGCTTTGATTAGCTTGCAGCTGGTTGGGTTTGAAGCTCTCTAACCGGGTAACCAGCTAAACCAGTAGAGTTAGTATAGGCCTTTAGTTGTGATTATTTGGGTAAGAGCGCGCGCCATATAGGGGAGCCGAAGCCACTAAATCGTTAAGATCTACCACCTAATTTTCGGATACTATTTTAAGAGTCAAGCTTGGTGTTATGCGTCGCCCGTTTCTACGCGTCACCGCCTTCTCGCGTCGCCCCCTTACGTCGCCTTACTACCTTATCCTTATTACCCACCTATCGCCAATTCGATAGAGGCCTTTGCTGTTTTATCCGGTCGATCGTTGCGTAGAGAAAAAAGCAGCCTTGTAAGTAGTAGTTATTCTACGGGTAAGGCTCCTGCCGCCTCTTAAAGGCGCGCTAGCTAGGGCTCTAGTAGTTAACGAATAAAGCGCTAAAAGACGAAGCCGGATAAAACTCCGGCAGGGCCTCTTACCTATCGCGAAGTTAAGCCTAACTTAGATCCGGAGTCTCTACTGGGGTAGGCTTCTGCGCAAACCAGAATTAAGATCTACAACTAGTAGTATAGATGTAATAAGGGCGATAAGGAAGATACTAACAAATATATCGTTATCGACGATTAATCGCAACTTAATACTATACCAAGCCTTACAATATATCAAATATCACCTGGTTAAACCGGTTGAACCGGTTCGCGAACCGGTTCGGAGCATTAATTGGGCTATTGGTTGGTTACAGAGGTCAAATTTGTAACCAACAAGACCAGTTACATCACTGATCTCCGTGTTATGTTTTCGATTACCACGATTTAGAATATCCCATGGTTAGAAGTCAAAAATATCCATTTCTCACGAACACTTCGACGTCGTGGACCGAGGGATCATGAGAGGCGTGATCCGCCATTTTGTTAGAGTCTGTCGATGACTGGTGTTGCTAGCTGTTGCGAGATTAGGGGGCGTTGGATGAGAGCTTTCAATAATGGGATAAGTGTACGACTCCTCCGCAATAGGACTGAGTATCAAGTCAGCCCAAGGCCGTCCTCAAATAGGCGCGCCTAGATTATACTTTATTGCGGAGTCAGCTGGTAAAATCCTTCGACTCGTTTCGTATGTGTTCTGCACCGCTACGAAGAACAGCACCTAGATACCTCTTTACTATCCTCCTTGGCCAACATTTCGTATCTTCGCAGCTTTTCGAACAACTCCCCCTAAATGATGATTTTGCCATCTAGGAGACTGGCCAGACTTTGCCGTGATGTTACATGGACGGGTGCTTGAAAAAATGCTAAAATTAGGACCTTAACTAGTAAAAGAACCACTACTAAAACACAAGAATATACCTAAGCTACTAGCCCCGTCCCTTCTGCACGGCAACTCTACCCTTTACTTTTGCAACTTTGGAAGAGTGCACCTGCGACAATCTAGCTTTGGCTTGCCGAACGCGTCCTTGGTAAGACTTAAGGGCATCTTTAGAATTTAGGTGTTTGACATTCCATTATCTATTCTACCTTTAGGCCATTGCTTTCCTGTAGCTAAAAGAGAGGAGCTATTTGCTTTATTAAGGTCTATTTAGGAGGGCTCTTTAAGGTAAGTTGCCTTTATCACTGGAAGCCCATGCTTATTCTATCTAGGTATTTACTGGAAATAAATTCTTTAAAAGCTTAGAGAAGCTAGCCTATAAATAAATATTATAAAATATAAATTCTATATCTAGAAAGCAGGCTATTAGCCCTAGAATAGCGGTTGTATTTTTGCGCAATAATTAAGCTTTAAGTCTATAATAGAAGAACTAGAGGCTAAAAATAAGGATTAGGCTAATAAGATAAATCATTTATAAGATATATTGAACGTTAAGGTTGATCTAAGACAGTGCGCTAAAGATGAGATATCTAAAACTGGCTCTCCTAGGACGGTAAGCCTCCTAGGATATGACGTTTATGGGATTCGTCTTAGCGTGAGTTTGGTCCGCTTGATAAATATGAGGCCTATGCACAATAATGTTTCCTGTATAGAGACCAGCGCCTAGGTAATAGAGCACGGACTATTTTACTAAGCGCTGTTCAACCCTAAGCCCGCATGGGCGTTTTGGCTTGTAGCTTTTATTAATATATAAATTATTTTTCTAAGAGGCTTAATGCCGTCCCCCTGGCCGCTAAATAGACCTAGACCTAGGCCCTACCCGGCCTATCCCAAGCTTGCTCCCACCTACTATTGTGCTACCTTAGCCCGCATCCGCCTAGCGAGTTGCAGACGATAACAACGCGCAAGAAGCTGCTTGGGTTTATTACCTATGATGGCGAAGAAGGGGTAATGTATTATCGTGTAATGAACTAGGAGTAACATTTCTATTTGCTAGGAACGCCTGGTTACTTATCTGGGAACCCCCACCTCTCTAGTCTCCGCGACTCCCGTCCACTGCGCGTCTTAACAACTATAGGCGCAGATTGTGGCCATTATGGGGACTGCTAGTGCTTAGGTTGTGCTTGATCTGGCGCTCGTTTTTGCTAAACCTGGCGAAGCGGCGTCGCTGGCGGTGATTTTGCGTTGGTATTAGCAAATTGTTTAACCTTAGACACCCTCTATGGACAAATTTAACATAGAGCGGCGTCTTTCTTGGTACTTTAAGGCTTGCTCTCTTGGCTATCCGGGCTCTATAAGACGCTACTCTATAGAGGGCCTAAGTCCTTAATGGTAGGTTAAGCTTCTGGTATATTGCGCTTTTAGCACTGCATGTTCTGTTTCTAGGGCTTAAATTTTAAAACCCTTACCTTACTAAGTACCTTATGAGCTTTTAGTTGTCTCTTCTAGCGGTTAAATTTGGAGGGTATTTAAATGGCTTTTAGTCCGCTATCCTGATTATTATAGTCTCCTTTAACGGACGGCGGTTGTATAGTATCTATTACTATACGCTCCTGCTTAATCTACTATAGGAGATTCTCATGGTATCCTAACTTCCGTTTAGCAGTCTCCAGCATGTACTAAAAATTTAGGCCTTTTGCTGCATATTTAACGCCTGCGGCGTCCGCACCCTTAGCTTTCTTTTAAGCGATATCTAATACTTCCTTCTAATTATCTCTCTTCTTCTCTAACCGTTTGTGGTTTTAAAGATGGTAGTTTTAAAACTTAGTCTAATTCTTTAGCCGACTCTATTATCCTAAGTTAGATTATAGACATATATTCCCTCCTAATTAATGCCTTTGCTAATGTTCCTAGACCTTCTCCTTAAAATCACTAAAAGGTTTATGTTAATACCATTATTAGGTTTTCTTTTAAGATTAACGGAATTACTCCCAGTCTAATAATTAGGTATAGAGTACTAAGTTATCTATTTTAGTAAATGATTTCTAATACAATATTATTTCTTAGTATTGCTTGGGGATATCTAGCAAGGGAATCTTAAGATTAGTTGGGTAGTAAGGAGGACAGCCTTTTTTTTTTAGAACCTTGTAAGCCTGGTCCTCTATGGAGCGAGACTCCTCCTCCTCTGCCTTAGGGTTAAGGGGTAGTGTTAGGTCTCTATATTGTTATATTATTAGTGTAACGAAGGGATGGATGGGGTAGGAGTACTAACTATAGCCTGGATAGAAGAGCATTATCAACCTAAGAAGATGTGATTAGAAGTTGGCTTCTAAGCGTAAGGGAAAGTATTGCGTTAGCTTAACTTACCTAGGGCAGTCTAAGGGGTTTCTAGACTTATACTCTAAAGTCTCTAATTTGGCGTATACTTTGGCTTTCTCTGGCTTGGTAAGGGTCTCCAAGCCTAGTACTGTAACGATGCTTTTTAAGGGAGAGGTGTTGGCATGATTAGCTACAATTGTGGGTGGTAAGCTAGCATGTACCTAAAATCGCCACCGAAGTCTTTGACAGTACGGCGGGCGACCAGGTCATTAATGTAAGAGTTGTCTGAATCTATGGCGGTGGTGCACGCGGTGGCAGCGAAGTAGTTGTTGTTATACGACGCGGGCTGCCAGGCAGCAGATGTGAGACCTATGTGGCGCAGTTCCCCTGCGAAGAAGAGATGACGAGAAAAGACGAGGATTGGAGAGATCCCCGAGAAAATTTTATAGGGGCGCCTACTAGTTAGTGCTCGTGCCACCTTCTGTTAAATACGGTCTGCCCCTTAAAGCAAGCCCCTGCGACCCATTGGCCCCCGCGCTTAATGTAGTATACAAGCCTATTAAATCAACACGAATTTATGCAGCTATGAGCCCCTGCACCCACGGGGGTACCTAAAAGCAGAAGTGCCTGGGTATATTACCTGTGTTAGCTGCTCTTTCTAAGTGCTTCTGTCCAGGACTGTTCATTTCCTCAACATTTTCTGTCTCTAGTACTCCTGTTAAGGTCTATTTCTTATTCTACCAATCTATCCTATTATAATTTGTTGTCCCCACCTCGCCATTCAGCATGGACAACTTTAATATATTCGCAGTTCTGACCCCGCGCGATAGGAAAAACAGGGCCATAACGGCCTTTTGCCTGCTGGAAAACGCGAATCGCTTCCACAGTGCTATAGGGGGCGTTGCTGAAGAACCTATAATTAACAGTCGGGAGCCCACGCCGTCCGTATTATCGCTATCTAAGGAGGAGAGGGAGGTAGACTAGGATGCCACTAATTGCATCATTCTAACCTTTAATAAGCCCCCTAAGGACCCCTTAGAAGGGTAGCAGTTTAGCACTAATAAGCTTTCTAATGTCCTTCTAGGGCATCAAGGAACTAGAGGGATTAATAGCCAGTAATACAATATTAATGTTAATAAGAGGGGTTGGATATTTCTTTATAATTACCATTCGTCGCACGGGACCGCTGTTAGCTATAATAACTAAAAACAAGATAAAAAGCGGAAGAAGGAGATATAGATTCTCTCCTATAGGCCTAGCACTGAGTTAGAATAAAAGGATGTTATAATCTATATAGGTAGTCTGGTAATTAAAATTGAGTTTCCTAACTAGCAAGTAGGTTAACCTAAATATAGGGAGAACTTATAAGCATTCTTTAAACAAAGCTAGATAGCGCTCCCATCCGTTAAGGCACTCAAATTTAATAGCTATTAGTCTACCGCAATACCCAGTCAATATCAGACTCCTACGCACCGGCCAATCTACTTAGATAATAAAGTAATTAGAAAGGGCCAATTTGGTAAAGTTTGCAAGGTTATTAGAATGCGTAATAGGCTGTACTATGCTGCTAAGACGTTTACCCCTCCATTTAAGGCCTCCGCCAGCGACCAGAAGAGGAAGCGGGATAAAGAAAAGTAGAGGGACATAATATAGAATAAAATTAATATTATAAGGAACAATGCTTATATAAGTGTGCTATTACCACTACCTAGGTTAGCTCCAGTTATAGCTCTAATTATTAAATAGCTAAACATTATACAGGTAATTAACTTTTACCTTACACCCAAGCCTACCCTTATGATGCTGTTTTACCCTAACGGCCACCTTAAGCAACATCTCCTTACGGACAAATAATATGTCTCTGCCCTTTAACAGATACTCCTTAGCCTTTGTTACCTATATAAACGTAGGATAATCCATTGTGATCTTAAGCCCAAAAACCTACTTATTAATAAGGATAAGGACAAGGACAAGATCACCGTTATTATTACTAATTTTGGCCTTTCTAAGATTGTAACACCAACCAACAACCTCCTAAATACTTTCTGTGGGATACTGCTATATACTGCGCCAGACGTTTTCCCTAGGAGGACTTATATGAGTAATAGCTATAGGGCCAAAGTGGACATCTAGTTAGTAGGAATTATTATATTTAATATGTATAGCCTTCCAGAAGTTCCGCCTCTTCCTAAAAAGAAAGACCCTAGGTGGCAAGCAGTTGTAATAGAGAAATAGATCTCAATATGGACCGAGTTGCTCCTTAAAAGACTTAATTATAAGGACAAAAACAATAATAAGTTGGTAGAACTCCTCTTTTATATACTCAATCCCTATCTGGAGAAATAATACTCAGCAAATCAGTGTTTAGAGACAGGATGTTACAATGGTTTATTTAAAAAGACCCATAATAGTTGTATTGTAGATATAGATACAGACAATATAGCAGATAATACAGCATAAGCCAACCCTACGCTTACAAATAATGGGGTAGAGACGCTAACTCCATAATCCCCTTAACTGTTAGAGATAGGCACAAATAAGACCACCTTTATAGCTGGAAGCCTTTAGGGTTGTTTGGAGAGAGGATGTTATAATAGTTTGTTTAGAAAGACTTATAATGGTTATATTATGGGTGCAAACAACACAGAAGTCAACACTTTAAAGAACGCTACTTTATAAGCCAAGAAAGCCAAGGAAGCAGACAACGGGACAAAGATATTAACTCTACAGTTACCCTAGTGGACGGAAGTAGATATAAACAATACCAGCTTTTTAGTTAGAAACCTTTAGGGAAGTAATTGCGATAGAGCAGGATTAATAAATTCGCTATTAACTATTAAGGGCTCTATATCTGGGGCCCTGGCGCGCCAGCTAATAATATTAACTTCTACAGGATTAAGCTGGTCTTTAACAATTGGTCTATTAAATTCTAACTTAGATAGCGGTTTTAATTTAGATTCTGGGTTTAGGCATAAAGGAGGTCCCGTAGCTGGTTTATTTATTAGAAGGGATTGTTTTACCGGTAACCTTAAGAGCAGACAATTTAGCGAGGACGCGGCTAAGGAGTAAGTAAAGGAGGTAGGTCCTGGGCAACGGAACCTAATAGTGACAAGTGCTGCAGGGTTGAATTCTTTTAAACAGCGTCTTATTAAGTTACTAGCCGGGTAGAAACGGAGTCTTCTTTTTACTGTGTATTATTGTGTAATGAACTTAAGTATTTTATGGAGTTTTCTTCAATAGCAGACTGCCATGCAGCTAACGACAAGTCTCTTCGCTCGCTTGACTGTTGTAAGCTTTTGCAGTATAGGGAATTGAATAAGCAACTTGATTATAAATCTATGGAAATCAAGTGGTATAAATATATGAAAGTAGACCCCTAACTCTAAAGCCTATAACTTATATCTAAAACATATAAGGGTAGTGCTGACGCTGTCTTGGAGCCTTCTAGGCGGCGATCTCGTGTCTTAGCATGGTGCCGGTAGTCGGTTACAACTGTTATATAATACGTGTCTAATACATTTCTTTTGAAGCATCAAGTGAGCGCTTATAGATGCGCTAGTAGGAATGCATGTTTTAGGCATTTGGCATTTGTAATTTATTAAAGAAGAACTATAACTATTTTTACCCTCTTATGCGTAACTAATAACCATCTCCATGTCAGTGCTTGGGTTAATTAAGTATGTAGTGGCCTTTCCTGTTATATAGCCCTATTATTTTTGGTAGAATATCTATTTAAGCTCTTGGCTGGGGCATCTGGAGGGGAAATATCCTCTTAGGAATGCTTACTAACTAAACCCATAGTGGAATAGCCTACTTGGCGCCGTGCCCTATTATTTATAGCGGAGTATCCCAGTATACGTTTGGATTTGAGGACGCTTATAATATTATATTCTGAATTTCGAGTCTAAGGCTGTGTATTTATGTTATATCAAAGTTACATAACGCAAATTTATTGGGATGTATATATACTGGGTTAAAGCGCCTAACGATCGCCCTTGCGTAATAATTGTCAGGCGCTTTGACACGGTATTACTAGCTAATGGATAGTGTAGTTACTATTAACAAGAATAAATGTAAAGAAAGAGAAAGGATAGCTGAATTCTAAATATATATCTGCCCACGTGCTAAAAGGGCGTGCGTTCTGTAGAGCTAAGTATAGGACTATAAATTATCAAACTGGCCTCCTCCTATAAAATTACGCTGAAATTCTATATTCGCAGTAATAGTGAATTCTAGATGTGTTAAGGACACCTGTGTCTCCTTATGGGAAGCCAATGCTTAAGCTGTAAAGGGTTGCGTAGGTCTAGTTTAGGCCCTTGCTTAGGATTGTTTCTAGCGCACTCTATAAGATATAACTTATTCCTAGATATATGCTACTGGACTACGCTCTTTAATTTAGGCCGCGTTATTTTAAGGGTTTTACTTAGTTATTTTTGCCAAGTTCCTTGGGCAGTTACGTATTCTCTAAGCCCATTCCTTATAATATTAGAGGGCAACAGAGGGTGGCAAAAGCACTGTGGACCCTAAGAGGCTGTGTAGATCTCCAAACGTAATAGAAATTACTCTATATCTATATTTCTTCTGTTAGAGCCACCTAAATAAAGGCAGGTTAACACCCTTCTAGCTGCATGTAATTAGAGTAATTGCTTAATCTATAATCCCTCTCTAAGCTTCCCTCTTTAATTTAGTTACCTATGTTTAAGAGAAGGGATGGACCTAAATCACTCCCTTAAATATTGCTTAAGACGCAGTTAAAACTAGGACTAAGAAAGAAAACCAATGAAACATATTATCTAAAAGTGTTCCGCTTGGCTTAGCGCAGCTTATAAATAGTAAGAAATATAGCAACTTAAAACTTATATGCCAGGGGCTAGAGTTTAAAGTCTATAAAGTGATTATATGCACCTAATCTCCTGTACTTACAGCTGCCTATAATAGAGGCTTTTAGGTAAAAGCTAACTAAACCTCTAGTAGAATTAACCCTAACTAGGAACTAATTGATAGGTAAGAGGCGGCGACTAACATTATAAATATCAACAAGTTTGATTCTGGCACCGTTAAGAGAATGATCCAATTTATGTATAAGAAGGACTATGATAATGGTGGGGAGGAGCAAGGATCTAATATTGTAAGTATGGAAACGCTCAGCCAAGGTAAGGGATATATTCGCGCGCTAACCCAGTTTATCCATACTCAAACTTTAATCTAAAATTAGAGGTAGTGTAACTTGACGACGCGAATGCCTCATTGCCATCTAAACTAGACAATAGTGGTGGCAATGATAAAGACACAATGATATAGCCAATAACAGCCAATATCACACTTTGCCACGTCTATGTTAATACAATTGCCGATTATTATAATATACTATAGCTGAAAGAGCTTGCGAATACGAAAATCCAACACATTCTAGGAACTAGCTGGTCCGCAGATGGGTTTCCTGATATTATTAAAGAAATCTTTAGCCTAACAGGCGACTTAGCATTATATAATATAATTACCTTAATAGTGGCTAAGCATATTAAAGAGCTTGCTAAACTTGAGGACTTTGCAGAGCTAGATATTATAAGCAATTTCGCTATTAGTATTATACAGACGGCGATTACCGTATCTAAGGATATAGAGGAAAAATCTATATAGAAACTTCAAGCTGTCCAATCTTAGCTATAATAAACAAAATCACTACTTTAATCTGCTAAGGCGAGGTGCGCTATAGCTAAGCGCAAAAGCGAAAACATTAATGATAGTCTTAATACCCTCCGCAAGACCAGGACCTGTTGTAATTACAACGCCGAGTTTACATGTTATATTAAGGACAGTAGTTATCTATTCGACCCTAATCCTAATTATATACTTTGTTGCTTAAAGTGCCAGTGCAAGTATAAGTAAAGATGTTAGGAAATCAGCTTAGGCAGGAAGTCGTTATATAATACTTCTCTTCCTTTCTCCGTTTAGGTTGATCTAAGAAATTTAAATGTATATCTTGTCTATACCTAGTTAATCTATACAAGCCCCAGTAAACGCAAGATCAATTTACTACCTAATATATTACTTAGGAACTTAACTGATATATAGCCCACCCCTTAAATAACTAGAGCTCTACCTAAATATATTAAGACGTCCCTAAATTCGGTCTAGAATTCTTTAGTTACAGTAATAGCGTCTATTAGATATTGTGTAGCAACTATATCACCCATCCCTTATTAGTTATCTTATCCATCTAACTTAGACCTAATATCTTGTGGAGGCTGTTTTTGGGCCCAATAATAATATAAGTCGGTTAAGTGGTTAGCTGCTGTGGACATACTAACCCAGGTATTCTATTTTAGGAGGGGGCCGCTTCTAGCCCCCGGCTCTTTTTTAGTACATACGTTGTATATATATATATATATTCTATTATGGCCATGCACTATCTAGGGTATAGGCCGTTACGGGGCGCTAGCTAAATACTTCCTACCACTAATATGCTTGCTCTAGTTTAGAAGCTAACTATAAGAACTATATATCTACTGCCTAATACTATGCTTAACTAAAGAAATAAAGGAAAGTAATACGTTACTATTAGAGGAAAGTTGGAGTTTAGAGGCGAGCCTAAGTAAGTAGTTTTTAACGTCTTGTGTCCGCAGGGCTGTTTTAGCGTTGTGCGCTTCTTAATTGGCAACGCACTAGTGGAGGCACCTATAGAAGAGGCTCGCGGTATATTCGGTTAGGAGATTAGAGAAGGAATTCTTAAGAGTCTTTGCTTATTAACGTTGGCTTCTATGCCTTCTGCATCTTATATACTTAGTTATAAACATCCAGTCTCCTTTATAAATTTAATTATAGCTCTAATTATGCTAATGTCTGGCTTCTAGCGTTTAATTGGGCCGTTAATATTCCTACCTCCTTTTTATCTGCTTGAGTAGCCTAATGTATATAATAGATCCCCAGATCGGTCTCTATGCTACTCTCCTAGTTTAATTCTCTACTGCGCCCACCTATAGGAGAAGAGGAAGTGCTGTATTGATTCTATAAGCCCGTAGTTATATAACGCCATCTCTAATGCATTAATTTTGTGGAGAATGGTATAAGCTAGAGAGGTTTAGCGTAGCACGTTGCTAAGTTAACTAGAGCACGCAAATCTTAGAGTCTTCGTGGCCAGCCGCCTAGGCCAGGAGTACTCCTGGCCAAGGTATTATTGCGCATCTAAGGCTTTTAATTGCTAGGTTAATGTTATAGGCTTAAAGGGTTATATAGGGTGGGGTTAGGGCTTAAGGTTGGGAACCCTAACCGGCAGCAGCTAAATCGCGGCTTTGGGCTAAGGGCGCGTTTAAACCTCCACGTAGGAAACTCTTAGATTCTTACCCATATAACGCTATTATAGGAATTTTAAGAAAAGTTAAGAAACAGCAACACATTGGCGGTACACGGATGAGCCATTAAGAGTAGGAGTAGGTTTGGCCGGGGAGTAATTAAGAAAGTGTACAGCTCTTATATAAAATTTCGTCACCTTGGTCCTACAATATTTACTTAACATTCAGATAATGTCACTCCGCTGCCTTAAATAGTTCCCAGTGCTTTGCTAATAAACTTTTAGGAAGCTTCTCAAATCTTCCATACTAATAACATAATTACGCCAAGACGACCACTAACTGTAACATAAGCGTGAAGGCCATGCCAAGCTGGATTTTTCTGCCTATAGTTCCTACACTACCTTCTTATATAAAGCATACAACACCGCAGTGTCACAGAACTTATAGACGATGAACATTCCACAAAAACCCTGTAGAAGCCGCTAAAGATCCGAGTCTCCTACAAGCCCTACAAGCGACATTAGAGAAAGGGAGGAAATTCTAAAAGATATAGCAGAGTTTGCTGCTAAAAAAGAGCGGCGTTCACGGATAATGCCCAAAGAAAAGATTGCGGAGAATGGGTTATGCTTGCGATGTCAACTCAAGAGTGAACCCGCATTAACGGTCCTGTTATAGCTAACTCCACCTAGATACATGGCATAAGCACAATGTTAAGCAGATTACTGCTCCTTTGTAGAGAAAGTAGGAAGTAGGGAGATTGAGATTAAGGATAAATATCAGATTATGCTTAATACACAGCCATAGGAGTATTTCCACGTATCCTGTCTTAAAAAAAGGAAGATGGTGATTATAATATAGCTTGGATTAAAAGGGAACTAGTGTACTAGCGCAAATGCAATAACAAAGAGGGAGGGTGTAAATGCCCTCCGCCGCTGGAAGCACCAGTAGAACCATTCCTAAAGGAGTACTAAACAAACAAAGGTGACGTGTATCCCCTCTTTAAGGTACTGCAACATCGGTATATAGAAAGGCTAGCGTTAGCAATCCAAGTTAATAGTCTTCTAAGCCTAGGCTTTTCTTTAGTGTTTCCAGAGTAGGAGGAGGACTTTTATTAAGTAGAGCTAGTGTCTAATTGGCATTAAGGCTATTATTTCCAATCTAAATACTTTTAATTGTTTTAACTTCTTATGCTCCGTTCTAACCAGCCATATATAAAAAGAATAGAATAAGTATATTAAGAAGATTACAGGCCAGGTCTCTAAATTTTCCATAATATTATAAAACTTCGCCACTCTAGACAAAATTGGATAATAAAGAGAAGGAGAGATTTTAGAGACTAACTCCTTTAGGGAGATTGGAATCATTTCTTAATGTTAGTACAGTGTATATAATTTTATAGACAAAATAGCAAGGGAATCCAGCAGCAAATAGGATAAAGTGCTATAGTTGCAATAAACCTTACTCTATAAGAACGGTTTAGGAGATCCTAAGGATATCATAGCGGCCTTAACAAATTACTTCCCTTATAATATATGCCAGTACACCTATACTACACCCAGCGTCCAATCTAGGAAGTAACTAAATATATTATCCCACTTTATGCCCATCTTATTCTTATACACAAGTAAGCGCTAATTATCTAACTTCAGCCACAGCTAATATGTTCGGACTTGTACGCGCCTATACTCTCTATAGAGCCGCCTATTATTAGCAGTAGCGGCGCTAGCATTAGAATTACTACCGCCTAAGCTTTCACTGCCTAAGCTTTGGCTACCATTCTTAAAATTGTTATCTCTGTCGTTATTATCCTTGTTATTATCTAGACTAACAGCATTATTATTAGCCCCTTTGCCGTGCGGACTATATGTACTAATTTTGCTAGCGGTATAGTCACTGCTTTGCTGCATCAAGCTTAGACTAGCATATATATTCAGCGCATTATTATACTAACAGCCCACTAATAGCTATAAATCCAACGTTAACTACGTTATGTAGATAAGTTGCCCTACATTACTAAGCAAGTTATGTACAATTGTTAACAGTTTTAAAGACAACTTTAACGTTATCTCATTCCAATATACAATTGCCGTCACCAATATTATGCATTCTGGCACCTAGTAAAGGGTAATATTAGTTAGCCAATAATCCGCATAGTCGCTCTGTCTATAGTTAATGGTGCAGTTATATACTACCTTCACTCCTAGAGAGAATGTTTAAAGGGAAGCAGACTAAGTCGCAATGTTTGCTTTAGATCCAGAGTGGCGGCATGCTGGTAATAACTTTAGATATTGTAATGTTCTTATAGGCCTTGTGCTCCCATTAAGCTATTTAAGACTTATTCCTATTAGACCGCGCCGCTTATCCTAAAACAGACAATTGCTACGTTTATATCGCTGTAAAGTTGCTATACTAGCCCTACGGGACACCTCCTAGTCGCTATTAGGGTTATCCTTACTGCTCTCCCCAACCTCACCATCACTACCATTGCTTTTATCTTCGCCTATATACATATCCTCATTAACGTGTTAATCGCCCTCTATTTATCCACATAGAGAGACCAATTATCTTAAGAGCTCTAGCAGCCCCATGTCTAGCCTATACCCTTAATATTCACTATCCTTACTATTTACTAAATTAAGGATGTCGCTTTAAGGTAAGTCTGGGATATTAGTATTATTATCTTTATTACTACCGTCTAGGTTACTAGCATTTAGATTATTACTAGTTCTAAGAGGCGAAATTAGGCTGCCATAGCCTGGTAGCAGCATTAACTTTAGTGTGCATACAGGACTAGATATAAGGCTCTCTGCCTATAGCTAAGCCAACCTTTACCACTTTACTAAATAAGAGTCTTCTAGAGCCGGTTCCAGGGTTAAGTCCAGCACTTCTACAGAGGAGATAGCCGTATTGGCTAATGAAGTGCGCTTCTGCTTGTGTGTTATAGACAGCCAACTCATTATACCTAGATCCTTATAGAGAGGTTTATCCCGCTCTAGCAGACTATCTTTAAACATATTAAAATAGGGACTCTGTAAGTCTATAGAAAGATTACTTACTATTATACACACCTCTAGTATTCTCTATAGAGGGGGCGTATATACCAGCTGCGTCTAGACTATCATTTTAATATTCTGGCAACCCGCCACCGGATTAGATATCCCCTATACTATAGCTTGCTCCAGCTATATTATCCTCAAGAACTAAAGGAAATTCTATCATTAATTAGTAAATAAGAGCCATAACGCCATTAATATGCCTACCTAGACTGCTTCTATTAAACAACCCACCTATAGCCAAGTTTATCTCCTTAACACCTATAGCCTAGTCAGCCCCTTCCTAGCTAGGCTAGTAACTCTATAGTATCTGCAAAGGAACTAGGCCAAGACCGCCTTCGCCGTCTACATGCATATATTAGCTGATATCTATTATCTTATACCATTTAAGACACAGATAATATCTTAATATAGCAAACCTAAAGGATTAATAGCTCTTACTAGAGCCAGTAGTCCTAGATCTAGAGAATATAACGCCTTAAAGTCTAGTAAATTAGTTAAGAAGTCATTAATATCAGCCCACTCTCTATTATATTTGGGGTAGCTAGCTTTACCAAGGTTAGGCTCCATTATTTTAGGCTTCGCCTTAGGCTTAGCCTTAGATTTTATCTTAGGCTTAAGTATTAGAGGAATATAAGGAATATATTTTATAGGAGGAAGTAAAGGGGTAAGTAAAAGAGTGCTAAAAGAGGAGGCCATTTTAGTGCCAAGATCTGCTAGCTTTTCTGGTTGTGAGGATAAGAGCTGGTCCAGAGGTTAAGATATATAGCTACCTCTTCAAGCTAAGGAGTGTTATTTTATATACCGCTGCCAATAACACCGTCTAAGATAGGATCATAAGGGACCTATATAAATGCCGCATCCTAGCGTAGAAGCTTAGTTATAGGGGGCAGTATAAGGGAGCTACCTGCATTAGGGGCAGTAAAGACCAGCTTAAAGTCCCATCGCCCTTGGCGTCTCTAAGACGATTATATATTATACTTATAGGCGCCGCAGAGGCTCCATTATAACATAAGTATGCATAGCTCCCTAGGCGATTAGCCAGCAAATATCGCAAGAAACCCTTTAGACCGTTCTCCGCATCTTAGTATACCCATCTATATTATAACCTACCGTCTATATCTTTTAGCTAATTAAGGATCTATATTGCTTTAAATAAAACCGCCAATCACTAGCCAATCCTTTAATTATTAGCCAACCCCTTACATAGGACGAGGCTATATTAGATAACGCATTAATAACCAATTCTTACTAGCCTTACCCCACGCCAGTCAGACAGTTAGCTTAGAGGGCTTTATTTACATCTTATAGCGCGCCCAACGCCATTACCAAGCTATTATTAGCCAACTTCTAGGCACTAGCTCCCTACTGGTTGCATTATAACATTATAACTACACCAGACACTTTATATAAGGCGCAGCATCCTATAGGGGCCATAATGGCAATATAAAGGTCATAAGAATGAAATTAATGCCTTATGCCAGTAACTTGCCACGTTATTACTAAGGGATCTAGCCCTAGTAGGACACAGATAATAGAGCGCAGATTAGCCAGCATATTTCACTAAAGGGCTAAAGTTTAAGAGTGTAATGCAAGGTAATTAGAGCTAAGATAATAGCATAAGTGCCATATATTCTTTAGCTAAAACATGCATTAGGCAGTGCGCAGCAAATGCCATTAGCAACCCTAAAGTGGAGAACAAGTTCCTAAACGCACAGGCTAGCGTTAACTGTGCGACCGGTAGGAGGTATCGCCACTTCGACCGCAGCTGTAACTCGCCTAAGAGGAGAGAGTAAAAGCTAATGAGAGAAGGATAGGGAGAGTGTATGAGAGAGAAGAAGAGGCGTCCACAAACTGCTCGCGGGGACGAGTCCAGAAGCGGCTTCTCCAGCGGCGGCTTAGGGTGCCTGGAAGTAGACGGCATAGTATACATAGAAACAAGACGACAGGGAGGAATGGATCAGCGGAAGCAGAGTCAGGGACAGTGCATATGCTGCGGCAGAGTTTAAAAAAAAAAAAAAAAAGCCTCACAATAGATGATTGGGGCGTAATAGAGGGGGCGGCTGGGACGGATAGAAGAAGAGCAAGGGGGGAGAAGGGAGAGAGTAGAGAGAAAAAGTTAAGAAGGATGGAGGATAAAAGACGGCGAAGGGAGGGCCTTTTATGGTTGGTCGTTAAGGAAGATTGCCAGTTAGGGTGTAGCGCCAAAGTCATAAGCGAGGCGCGGATTACCTAAACGGGGAGCCTCCATTTCCCAATGCAGGCTTGCCGTCTAATTATTTACTAATAAAATTCTCTACTTAACTTTAAAAGGTCCTAGTCTAATATAGTCCAACATTTTACTTAGTTATTAACTCTTAAAATTTTTATATAATAGCCATACTTTATCTCCCTCCTTAAGATCTGGTCCCTTAGATCTCTTAGCATTATAGTACCTTTTTATTTATTCTTGTACTAGTTTTACTGTTTCTTTAAAATTTACATAAAGGTTTATTAATATTTCTATTCTTTCTTTAGCTATGCTACTTATTTTCTTTACTTAATGTGGTAATAATAATGTTCTTAGTTTATATCCGTAATTCGCCTTAAATGGTAATATCCCTATTCCTTCTTATAGTGTTGCATTATATATAAACTATATAACTAGTAATAATAATACCTAATTATTTTGCGCGTGATTAATATAGTGCCTTAGATACTATTCTAGTGTTTAGTTTAACCTTTCTGTCTATCTATCCGTCTATAGATAATATGCTATAAATATTACTACATAAACTCCTTATTCTGCTAGAAACACTTCCTAAAATACTACTATAAATTTTAGATCTCTGTCTAATATAATCTTGTTTAGTGCTCTATGTCTTATAAACACTTCCTTAATATAGATTCTAGCAACATCTTCTGCTAATATCTCTTCTGTGCATGCTATAAAGTATCCCTACTTTATAAGCTTATCCACTATTACTAAGATTGCGTTATAATCTTGTCTTATAATAGAATCTTTTAACTTTAATAACTTAATAATAAAGTCCTACAATATAACCTCCTATAGTCTTTTTGGTATTTTAATAGGTTATAGCCCTCTATATAGCTTATACCTTATTAGTTTATTCCTTTAGCAATCTGGATATTCTCTTATAACTTATCTTGCTAGTCCCTAGATTCCTTAAATAATATACTCCTCTTAAAGTCTTAACACTAAGCCTATAGCTCCATTATGTCCTTATGTTATTCCTTTATAAAACTCTTTTATAAACTCCTCTATAATTAACCTTGGAACATAAGTAGCCTTTCTATTCTTATATTGCTCTAAGTCTAGATACTTAAGCTGTACTTTCTAGATCTTTTAGGTCTAATTACTTTTTGGTAATTTATAGACTTAACTTTCTCTAGTTATTGTAATCTTTGGATAATTATACCTAATTAATCTATCTTCGTCTTTTTGTAACAAAGCTCCTAATAGCTTCTTATTATTTTATAGTTTAGCCCTTCTACTTAAAGCGTCTGCTTATATATTATCTATACCCTTAGTGTGCTAAATCTTAAAATAGTATTCTATAAGTATTTCCGCCTATCTAACCTATCTTTAGTTAAGTTCCTTTATTATTAAGAATCCTGTAAGGTTCTTATAGTTTATTTTAACCATAAATAGTTTCTCTGTGCCTTATAAGAATGCTCTCCATTCCTTTAACACTATAACTATACCTAACAACTCCTTATTATAAATATTATAGTTCAGTTCTAGTGGTATTATCTTCTAACTATAGTATACTACTAGATGCCATACGTCCTAATGCTTCTATAGTAAATATGCTCCTAGTATAAAGTCTAATACATCTATCTTAACAACCATCTCTAACTTTGGTTAATAGATCTTAAGGATTGGTTCCTGGGTAAATAATTTCTTTAGTTCTTAGAATAGCTTCTTCTACTTACTATCCTAAACCTATAGCTCCTCTTTCTTTATTAACCGCGTAAATAGCTTAATGCTTTTTAACTACTATACCATAAACCTCCTATAGTAGTTATAAAACCCTAGGAATAATCTTAACTATATAATATTCTCTAGTTCCTGCCAACTAACTATAGCTTTAACTTTCTTTAGGTCCATACTAATTTTTCCTAGTTTAATTATAAATCCTATAAAATTGGTCTTTCTTATAAAGAACTTGCATTTCTTAATTGCTACTAGCATCTGTTCTTCTTATAGTCTCTTTAAGACCTATTTAACATATTCTCTATGTTCTTCTTTACTCTCTAAGTAGATAATAATGTTGTTAAGGTATACCATAACAAATTTATTAAGGTGTTCTCCTAATATACTATTAATTTACTTCTAGAATATTGCTGGTGCGTTTATAAGCCTAAATTATATAACTAATAGTTTATATAGTCCTTTCTTTAACCTAAAAGCTGCTTTCTATTTATTGCCTTCCTTAATCCTAATCTAATGGTACGCCTATATCAGATCTATCTTTATAAAGATCTTTGCGTTGCCTATCCTGTCTTAGATTTTGCTAATTAAGAGTAAAAAATACCTATCCTTTCTAGTAATGCTATTTAACTGTCTATAGTCTATACACATCCTAAGTTTTCTATTTTTCTTTAGGATAAACAATACTGGATATCCTACTAATAACTGCAATGGTCTAATATATCCCTTTTATAAGTTCTCCTAGATAAACTCCTTAAGCGCTACTAACTCTGTTTTAGTAAGCTTGTATATTAAAAAGAACTTTAGACTTATTCCTAGTTCTAACTCTATCTTATAGTCCTATACTGCATATTCTAATAGCTTTTTACTTTCTAGCAACTATAACTTTTTACCATACTTATGGTATCTCTTTAGTATATAACTTAAGCTTTACTTAGTCTCTTTATATATCGCTCCAACTTAGTACTATACCAACTTAGTTTACTATCGCACTTTGTATTATTAAGTATCTCTAATATTAACCTAACCTATAACCTAATCAATCTTTAGATTGTATTCCTGTAACTAAGACATTCCTAGTATTACCTTATCTTTTCCTAATAGTAAGATATTAAAAGACATTCTAACCTGTCTCCCTTTAATAGTTAACTAAATAGGTCCTATTTTAAGATTAATAATACCTCCTCTATAGGCTATCTAATTTCCTAAAATTATTATAAGTGGATATAGGTGTTCCTTCTGTCTATATAGTAACCCTATTCTTTCCACTACTTTTAGTAATATATGGTTCCTTATTGCTCTACTATCTATTAATACTTTAAACTACTAATCTTACCACTTAACTTGTAAATTTAGGTGTTGTCCTTGAATTCCTTTAAGGGTTTAAGACTCTAACACTAGTTCCCTCTAGTCCTATACGCCTCCCCTTTTCCTAACTATTAGCTACTAGATCCTATTTATACTTAGTCTAACTTAAGCCAATACTTAGTTTATTTCTTTTCCTCTATATACTATAGACAAGTATTCTCTAGGCACTCCCACCACTATTGTCTATCTAGGCATTCTTCTATAAGGAATCTTCCTAGTTAAAGTATTAAGTCCCCTTAGCTTTGCACTTCTACTAGGTGCCATCTATATATATACTTAGCGTCCCTAAACCGCTTTTCTTCTAGTACCTAATATATCCTTACTAGGTATTTCCAGTTCTTGTCTTTTAGTGCTCTATATATATTATACGTGTTATCTATATAAGCTATCTACAATAGTGTATAATACGCTACATGTTTTAGGT
>Ga0307507_10002165_pt1 | contig 42176 bp, 17 predicted proteins | sample 7_EM_MG_FD_207223 | JGI IMG/M metagenome (GOLD analysis project Ga0307507, IMG submission 207223) | Populus trichocarpa ectomycorrhiza microbial communities from riparian zone in the Pacific Northwest, United States - 7_EM | ecosystem: Host-associated > Plants > Roots > Unclassified | place... | reverse complement strand
CCTTAATCTTTCTGGCGTAAAGCAATAGAATCCTTATTTAGGGAGAGGATGCATCCATTAAAAAGTAATAGTGTTATTAAATTAAGCTTTTCCTTTGGCTTTGCTATAAGATTTGCCTTTACTAGCTCATCTTCTTTAAGAGCTAAGAATTGGTCGTCTCCTAAGATAATTATATTATCGGTTTATATACCGACAATTCCAAATAGAGTTCCTATAGTTATAATAAGGAAGTATGGGTTAAATATAGAAGTAGTTATCAAAAGCTTCTCTTTATAGTGCTTGCTATAGGTAGCCTACCAATAAGTTCCTACCTCTGCGATTCCATATAATGGCTTAAGCACAACCATAATCGTATCTTCGGGATATTAGTGGCGAATTTGCTCTAGAAGGTATGCCAATATTAAGTGCTAAAGGTGCGTCTCTAATTAGGTATAGGCCTAAGTAATATCTCACAAATAGACCGCTATTCTATTCTTTATTAAGGAGGGAGCTAGTGTAAGAATAACCTACTAACTAGCTCGTTAAATTGTGGGAGATTGCGTAAGAATTACCTTCTTACTATTATTGTTGTAACCTTAGATAACAAGCCTTAATTTCTTAAATAGGGTATTAGTAGCTTTGCCTTTAATCTTATTAACTATTCTTAACTTAAAGATACGAACTTTATTAAACTTAGTAGGGTTATACTTCTTAAATTTAAAGACTCCTCTTATAATAAGACCGTTGATCTCCTGCTTATTAGATGCTTAGAAAGGAGCTCCTAAAGTTATAATACAGCCTTTCTTTTAGAGCTGTTTTGCAAGCTTAAAGTCAGCCTTCTCTTTAGCTGTTATAAAGGCTATTAATAACTTATCTCTACTCTTAATAGTAGTAACAAATTGCTCTTCGAAATTAACAAGGTATTGGCAATTTTATAATCCCTTTAGGCGACCTCTACCGTGTTATAGTTATAGCATATCTGCTATAATTGCATTAGGATTATAGTCGCCTTCTAAAGTATATTAATTATAGTTCTCCTCTAGGGTATCCTCTAGGGCATTCTATAAAGGCTTAGAACTGTTGTTTCTATAATAGGGCTTAATAATAGTTAAGCGGAATTAAGTGGGTCTATAGGGTATCTAAAGAGTGCAAGTCTAACCATTAATTATAATAAGTTTATGTAGGCCTAACTATCCTCCCTTTTTACGCCATACGCGTACCTTAGATTAGAGTGGCAGATTGAGTATAGTTAAGGTATTTAGGCCATTTCTTATTCCTAATACATCGTTAACCTAGCGCGTGGCGTAGAGACGTCGCACCTCTTTTATTGCTTTGCAAATAGCCTCCGCTCATTGCGTAATAGATAGGGATAGTGGAGAATTATTAGTCATTTAAGGGTAGGCGCTAAAGACTAGTAATATAGGTACAAGCCTATCTGGGCCAGCGGAATTATTAATAGCCTTAACAGCTATCTATAAGATAAGCTCTTCGCTAGCACCCTCTAGTTCTAAAGAAATAATCTTATATACTTATTATAATGGCGTGTGATATTATTCTACTTTTCTAATACTATTATATGTCTTAATAGGGACTTCCTTAACCTTAATTTCCATTGCCTTCGCCTATTACCAAAACTCTATAGATAAAAAGTTCCTTCCTATATTATAAATAACTTAATTAGGGGGTCCTAGGTAGATATTAATCTAGCACAATTAAAGAGTATCCTATGCGTTCCTAGCTAATATATCCTTCAGGAAACGTGCGGCTTAGAAGGAGGTTAAAAGGTTAATAACTTAGAGTACTAGCTTGCCGCTAAGATACATAACATCAATAATAATATAGAAGTTGAAGTTGTAGTCATCTTTAAGGGTGAACTTAAATTGGCCAGGGGACTTCTGGTTTATTTAGCAGTAATAGTAGTACTTTATAAGATGTTTAATTGCCTTAACCTTAACTTTATAGCCTACTCGCTAAAGAACCCTAAGTAATTAGTAAACGGATAGGTGGCCAAAACGACGGTATAGTTGACGTAGCTCTAACTTAGTTAAGTGGCTTTAAGCAACGCTCTTTTCTAGTTAATAAAGGAGCAACTAGGGGTAACCCTATTTGCGTATAATAGGCACCCGATTATCTCCCTAAATAAGTATATTCTTAAGGTTATTAAGTTTAACGCCTAATTTATCTATATCTCCAATGTAAAATAGAAACGGGGTATTTGCGGGAATAATATAAAAAGTGATATACCCTAAGGGGGTTTTAACCTTAATTGTGTTAAGAGAGATTGTAGTACCCTTACTAAAACAAATTGTATATTGGCCTGCCGTTAATTGGTTGATCTAAACAGAGCTATTAAGCTGCTAAAGAGCTCGAACTTAAGGTTCTCCTACTATAGATACTCCTGTGGCTCTAGTATCTAGCATAATACTATAGAAGACGTTCGCCGAGTATCTATTATTAAAGGAGAATATGGAACTCTTCTTTAGCTTATTAAAGGTGTCTGACTTTATGATAGTATAGAGCGTGGATTGGTTATTAAGAACAGTAACGGTTTGTATACCATCTACCTTACCATACTTAGTGAAGTATTAGTTAGGAGAGTAGTCCTTAATTTCCATATTTATAAGAAGCTGTTTGGCCTTATTAGCCTCACCCCTAAGATCCTTTACGCCTTTATATTAAACTAGGAAGCTTTAGAAGTAGGCCGTAGTAACCTTATAATTTCCAACGTTTCTTACACTCTGGCAAAACTTATTATATACCTCCTTTTACTTATTAAGAGAATGCCTAGTTAACTAGTAATTCGGTTTCTTATAAACATAGCACTTCTTCTGGCGATTACTTTGGAATGAACCTCTATAAGGACCTCTACCTTTGCCTTATAGTCATTAATTGTACCCTCTGCCGTATTGCCTACTATGGCCACTATATATTCGATCAGTTCAGTTGTGATTATATTGGTTAGGCGGGTCGATTAAAGTAGGTTAGAGTTAGGCGTTAAATTGCTATACTTCTTAAGAGTATAGAGCGGTGTCAATAGAAGATCTTAATTAAGCATATACTCCTTCGTAAGTATTTACAGGATTAAAGAGAGCAAGGTTGTATTCTTTAACGCCTTAGTATACGCTAATGACTTAATCACGTAGGCTAAAATCCTCTTAATATGATTTGGATAAACTATGCTAAATTATCTAAAGTTAATTAAAGAGCTTTTAAAGACAATTAAGCCGAGGGACACCTGGGTTTGTAGCAATAATCCTTAAAAAGGTAGTCTCTCTCTATTCTAATATATACTGCTGCTTATTCTCTTCTATTTTAAAGTGGTATCTTGACTTATATATTATACGGTTAAAATTGTATCCTTTTCCTGCTAAACGATTATAATAGAAGGTACTAGCTCGGCCCTTAAGCATAACGGAATAGGCGTTATAGTATTTATTAGACTCTATTCCTACCTTCTAGCAACAGTTATAAAAGATACATAGTTTTGAATTAAGAATATTATATAATTCCCTACTAAACTTCTTCTCCTAATCCGAATAGAGCTTCGCAAGCTCTATAAGCAATTTTAAACTGCCTCCGATTTAAGATTAAGATAGAGAAGGTGGGAGTTGCATTATAGGCTATAGTAGGGACGTAGGTCTAGTCAGTAGGGCCCAAAGGCTGTTAGATCGCGAAGTAGGGGGATCTTATACTTACTAAAGGGCAGTAGTCGAAGTTGCGGGTTAAATTGGTTAATATAGGGGAGTTAAAAACGGAAGTAGAAGCGTCTCTAATAGTATATTACTTGGGTTCTATCGTAAATTAAGCTTCCTTATAGTGCGTAGTTAGTGCTTAATCTCTTATAGAGTCCATTTGTGCTTTTCTTTTACGTTAATAACTTGCTCCTAAATGTTATCTCTAATAGCACCCCTATCTATAGGTATGAACACTCTATTCTCCCATAGGAAGTTACGGAAGTCCTATACAATATCCTTATTCGCAGGAGCCTATGTTTCCTTTATCCATCTAACAAAGTCCTCCTTTATACAGTACCATAGCATGGTGTCGTTGTATTTGCTGTCTTTATAGTATACTATACGGTGTAATAAGAATCCGTTTAAGTCTTGTTAATTAACATCTTTAGGATTAATTATAGCGGTTTTCTATATCTCTAGGTTAATGTCGTCCTTATACTTCTTTAGGTAGGTTAACGCCATAATAGCTATTATTAAAGATTGTTTAACGCGTTTTAATAAAAATTAAGGGAAATAAAGGTTATTTAATGTGTAGTTAGGTAGTGATCGTAATCCTATAGTCTGCGAAGGTACACCGAAGGTATTAAGATAGTTATTTTGACGCGTTTTAGACGTTGACTTAGGACCCTAGGTTTAGTAACACTTCTGACCTAAAGTACTTAACCAAATCTTCGTAAACGTGGTTGTTCTATGTAATAGACGCAACTTAGTATCTCCTAGTACTTAGTAACACTTCTATTACTAGTTTTCCGTAAGTCTAAGGTAGCACAGTATCGCCAGGATCCATTCCATATAAACGCATATAGCACCCCTACATGAGACTGTCTCTTCTGTTCAAAAACCTAGCTGCTCTGTGGTTAACTATATATTCAACCACTAATCAGTGTTAGTTACACAGGGTGACTTACTAATAACGGCTACTTGAGTAGGTTATAGTGATGTTGGTTAAAAGCTTGATATGTTTGGAATAAGGAAGGGCGAGGAGCTTAAGACTCCTCGCCACGCTAGTGCCGCGGCGTTACGTGACGACCGCTTGCCCCATTCCCAACATATACTATTACTATAATATTATCTTTTAGTAAGATAATACCATCTCTATATTCTTATTATATGAAAGAGGGGTTAGTTTATATTATATTAGTAAGTCCATTCTCTTGGCAACCCTCTTTATATTTAAAGTGCACTAAAGTAAATATTTAATTATTCTATAATATTTGCTTAGTTTCTAACGCTAAGTATACGCGTCTTATTATTCTAAATAGTCTTTAAATACCCTTATTAATTGCTACTACGGTTTTAGGTTTAATCTGCTGCTATAAAGCTTAATAATAAGCTGTTCGTAGCTCTGGCTAAACTTTATTGTTTTTATAATACTAAGTAAGAGGCTGCTAATGCTTAATAATAGGCCCTTAACTCTTATCTTGCTACGTCCGCTTAGTTAATCTATCTTAAAAAGGTACGTAAAAAGGTTTATTTTAAGGAGTAGAAGCTTATAGAATAAGGTTTATAAAAACTTAGCAATAAAAGAATAAATTCACCTTAACTAGCGAAGGAAATAACTCTAAATACTTTAGCAGGTGTTCCTTTTAAGTCCCTCTTAGGTAACTTATTCTTTAGTAACTGTTGGAATATATAGACAGGAATATATGGACAGAGGTTACGTGGTCATGTATCTAATTAGTCATCCTTACGGTGACTTATTAGCCCCCTACTTAGGCACTGCAATCCTTACAATCCTTTGCTTTCTGCACCTATTGATAATAAGACAAATCTACGATTAATAGGCCAATTAAGTGCACTTGGGTGATACCGATATTGATTAATGGTTAACCTTACCGGCTGGCCATAGAGCAATAAGGTTCACTGCCGCCCTAGCAGCTTCGTTTGAAAGCAGCACTCCAATACCTAGCAGCAAAACCACACCAGTAGCTCCGGCAGCACCCAACCCCAGCAGCTTAGAATATACGACAAATACGCAACGCACAAGACATTCTACAGCACGCAAATCAACCCCCAGTACGGCCTCTTCACTGAGTGCCAGTACCCCCAGTTTTTAACAGCACCGAATACCCAACAGCCCTCGGGCAGTACCCTAGCAGCTACCTCAGCAGCTACCCCAGCAGTACTACGGCAGCGCTCTAGCCGTACACAGCATACCAGATTTTACAGCACCCAACATCTAACTACCCAACTGCTTTACGCAGTACCCCAGCGTAGCTACGTAACTTAGCAGCAAACCACTATCTAGTACGCGTCTTAGTATATAAATCAACACCTAACAGCCTTAAGCAGTACACTAGCATTACAGCAACTTAACAGCTTCGCGTAGTACCCAATACCTAATAACCCAACAGCCTCACGCAGTACTCTAGTATAGCGACGCACACCAGCAGTATTAGCAGCACTAAAGCACCCAGCTTCACTAGAAGCAACCAGCTCTAGAAGAGCACCCTATACAAGCTCGACACCCTACCACATCAAAATTACGTTAATAACGCGCTCTCCAGCCCCCCTGCTCCTCCATTAGCATTTATAGCAGTTACCAGCGCGCCCTTATCTTACAACAATTTTAGCTCTGCCAGACTCTTAAAGTTCTACCAGTACGCTATTCCTATAAGCTTAACACTCTGCCACGATCCTAGCGGCTCCGCTATGTTAAATACCATATCTAATAGCGCGCCCATAACGCTAGCGCCTCTCCCCCCCCCTTTACGGCCTTTGCAAGCCACAAAAACCATATTAATAGAGTCTATATATTGGTGCCTCCTTCTTCCGCCTTATTACCTACATTATAACAATTATAACTCTGCTAGAGGAATTAAGACCCACCAATATGCCTACAGATAGATAAGAATTCGTGCCAATACGCCTATAAATACGACCCCGTCGCTAGCATTATACTGCCACCTAAACGACCCTATTGCTGGTACTATACTACTACCTATATAGACAATAATTGTGCTAATATACATGCGATCTATTAACCAACTAATTATACTTATACGCCTGCGATCTACCGACCGACTAATAGACGAGCTCTATGTTTAACCACTATTACTGCCTAACGCTTGCACTATACTGCTACCTAAATCTAATAACTGTTGCGCTAATACGCCTGTAATCCCAATTATGGTTGTGCTAATAAGCCTATAACCTAAATATAACTAGGTAGAGCTTTGCTCCCTAAAATATAACCCTATTGCTGGTACTGTACTGCTAGTATTGGAATATATAGATAAAGGTTATATAGTTACGTGTCTTTGATTAGTTATTCTTATAGTAACTTATTAGCCGCCTACTTAGGCACTATAATCCTTATAATCCTCTGCTTTCTATACTAATAGCTGTTTTAAGCATAAAGAAAGAACTGCTAGTGTTGGAATATATAAACAGGAATATATAGATAGAGGTTACGTGGTTATATATCTGATTAGTCATCCTTACGGTGACTTATCAGCCCCCTATTTAGGCACTGCGATCCTTATAATCCTTTGCTTTCTATATCTATTAATAACAAGACGAATCTACGATTAATAGGCCAATTAAGTACACTTGGGTAATACTAACAGTAACTTCTTTTTATTAATACTGCCTAATCTATTCTCTTCTAATACTCTTATACCTTTCTATAGCGTTTTTTAGGTTATTTAATAGTTCCTAGATAGTCTTACTATAGCCTATTTACCTAACCTTATACTATATTTTATTGTTAATATCCTTATAACTAATAATCTTTAAAACTTCCTATTTATCTTTCTCTTATCCTCTATATATATCTACCTTATAAACTAGTGGTTTAATATCTCTATATACTGGTTCTAGTATTGCAATATACTATATAGGGTAGATCTTTATTTTCTCTAGTAAGTTAAGTCTATATATAATTTCTAAGATTTTTGCTGTAATTATAAATGGTCTTAGTTTAATATAGTTTAATATCTTACTTAATTATCAACTCTTAAAATTTTTATATAGTAGCTATACTCTATCTCCCTCCTTAAGATCTAGTCCCTTAGATCTTTTAGTATTATTGTAAGAGTGCAAGTGTAGGAGAATTGAGTGAGCAACTTGATTGTAAAATGTAGCTCTAGAGCCTCTCTATATACATGAGGAAGGTATGGAAATAAATAAAAGGGGAAACTAATACGTAACTAAAACAGCGTGATACGTAAGTGATACGTAGCCGATACGCAGACAATACGTAGGCAATACGCAGGCAAAACAGTGGTGGTTTGGTAGGGTACCGTAGTTGGTTACACACCCCCCTAGATTTGACGGTGTAGTTAAAGCTATAGAAAAAATGAAGGTCAAAACTATACCAAAATAGGAAATTTAGATATAATTTAGGAGTAGGGTAATGTTCAAGAATCTTTATTAGATGATGCAGTAGCAATTTAATGTCGAATATCCACTAAATTTAATTGCTTTATCCACGCCTTGTACCTTTGACGGGGTAGAATTTTGGTAAGGCCGTTGGCAGGCATCTTGTCTGTAGGGACCTATTATACGTTAATCTTTTTGTCTTGGACCTCTTGTCTAAGCCAGTGCTGATGGACGTTGATATGTCGAAGCTTGGTGTTAAGCTTTAGTGTATCCTGTTTTAGGAGTTGTACGGTCTGCATATTGTCGCATAGTAGGGTAAAATCGCGTTCTAAATTAAGACCAATTGCCTTAAAGAAACGTTGCCACCAGATGATCTTAACAGCAGCCATAGACAGGGAGAGAAGCTCCGCTTTGGTAGTTGAGTGAGTTACTAATCTCTGTAGGGTCGCCTTCTAGTCGATTAGTCCTCTGAATAGTATAAATAGGTATCCTTGAGAGCTCCGTCTAGTGTCTTTATGGTCCGTAAATGCTGCGTTAAATGCTTTGTAAAAGGTGACGTCTTCTCCCTTAGGGTTTCTGAAGTAGACGTGTGCTCTAAATACTTCGCCAGAGTATTTAATAGCTGTAGATTTTGTTCCAAGGCAATAGGCGATGGCTTGGTTTAATGCATTAAGGTGCTTTTAATTTGGATTGGTGAGGAATTTAGCTAGCTTGGAATGCGTCTTGGCAATATCAGGCCTTTTAAATATGGCGAGATGCGCAAGAGAACCAACCCGTTGCTAATAGGCTAGTGTTCTTTAAGGGTTTATTTGCTGGTTGGACGGAGTCAGCTCTTCGGCAGGAAGTAGTGACTTAGGAAATCTTCCTGGTTAAATATTAAATCGATTGGCTATCTTTTTAATATAGGAATCTTGGCAGAGCCAGAGCTTTCTGCTTGGTTAATCTCGTTCGATTCGGATTCCTAGGAACCACTATAGGTCTCCTAGTGCATGGATCTTGTATTAGTGCAGCAATTTGGCTTCAAATTCCTATAGTCTTAAAAGGTCCTTTTTGGTAAATAGAACGGCGATATCGTCTACATAGAAGAAGACAATAAGTCGTCTATTAGTATAAAGGCAGTTGGTACCTAAGACAGGCTTTAACCCAAATTTGGCTAGTATACTAGTGAGCTCTTTGTACTAAAGTAGTGGTGAGACCTTTAATCCGTATAGCGCTATAAGTAGCTTTAGGATATGTCCGTTTTGATTAAAGCCTTCTAGGTAGTAATAGTAGACTGGCTTGTCTAGTCTTGCATTTATAAATGCGTTCACAGCATTATACTATTAAATCTCCAAATTGAATGCGGCTGCTATAGCCATAAGGGCACGGAATATTCGAGCAGCTAGGGTTACTGTATAGGTCTCTTCCTTAGTAATCTATAGGTCTCCGCGGACGCATAGTCGAGCTTTTAGCTTTTATAGGTAGCCGTTGCTGTCGAACTTGTATTTAAAGACCCATTTTAGCAGAAGGATCTGGTCATTAGTTGCTTCTTCCTTTAGGACAGTCTTAAATGTCCCTTAGCGTTTTAGGTCGTTATATTTTTTTTCCATTGCCTTTTAAAAGCTAGTAGTTAAAGGGTGCTTTCTTAGCTCTTTTAGATTCTTTGGTTCTAGTGGAAGATTGTCTTAATATAGGAAGGATCTAGTTTGGTTGATGTCCTTTACTAGTCCTATGGCAAAGCCAGCGTAGTAACTAAATAGGGTAGGTATATTGGCTAGTGCTGCTGCGTACGCTTGGCGTTGAATTTGTTTGGAACCTTCTGGTAGGATAAGGTTGGCAGAAGGATCGGCTAAGACCTTATTAGCTTGTAGAGCTGTATTTAATGGTTTTGGTGAACTGCTTGACTAGGTAGAACTTGTTTTAATTATATCTAAGATATCGTCTTGAAGTCCTCCTAGTGTGGTGCTTGTTTCTGGCAGATCTAGAGATACCGTTCTGCTAGGTGTTGGTAGCTGTTTAATGTCTTTTGTAGGAAGCTCTGCTGAGTCGTTTAATGTAGTCGTTTAATCTGCATTTGATGTAGGTCTATATAAGATAAATTTGTTCTTAGATTTATCTTTAAGAGGTTCTGGTAGACTAATTGTCTAGATGGTGTCTTCTAATGCTTTCCTTAGTAGGTAGTTAATATTCTGACCCTTGGGGTTATAGAATGAGGTCTTATTAAATGTAACGTCTCTGGTTCGAATGACTTTATAAAGGCTTGGAATCCAGATTTGGTAGATATTAGTTAAATTATAGCTGACTAGGTGTCCAATTAATGCATAAGGAGCTAGCTTGTCTCCCTTTCTAACTTGTTTGTTTAGCGTATAGGTCTTACAACCGTATTCGAGCATATGGGTAAGTATTGGCGGCTTGCCGTAGGCGACTTCGTACGGAGTTTTCTACCCTAGTTGCTTATTTGGCGTTTAATTGAGGGCATAGCTAGTAGTAAGGAAAGCTTCTGGTTCTAGAGATAGGGGTAAGGACGCTTCCAGCTATATAGATCTTGATCGTTCTATAAGGGTTCGTCCAGATCGTTCTACTCCGCCATTCTGTTCTTTAGTATACGGTGCTTGGTACTTAAAGGTAATGCCTTTGTCTATACACCATATCTCTAGGGAGTCTTCCGTTTGTCTAAATGCTTGTTTATTATTACTCCAGAAAAAGACGACGTCTTAATAGAATTATGTTTTAATTAAACGGTAAGTCTTGCGAATGGTAGGTAGGATGGTAGCTTTGTCCCTATTCTTGGAGGTGAATATAAAGTTAAATTTGGAATACGTGTAATAGAAATGTATGATATATCTATTATTGTTGTATCCTGGTACTCCAAGGTAGATGATATTAAATGCTAGCCGTTTAAATGGTTAAGTGGCTGGAAATTTGTGTTCTTGTCTTTAAGAGATCTGCTATATATGCTTTGCTAATAAGCAAGTTTTATATTTAATTTTAAGCGGTGCTTATTTGTTGGTTAGCTCTGCGCCAATAACGTGCTTAGGAAGCTGCGCAATAGCATTGGGTCCTATATAGCCGAGAATTTTGTGCTATCTTGTAGCTGTGGCTCCGATTGGTTTACGGGCTATGCGGCTAGGCTGGTACCTCTTAAAGGTTAAGAATGTTAATTAAGTTAAATCTAGAGTATTTATAGGTATAGGCTCTCTGTGTATTAGTGCCTAGTGGCCCCCTAGTCGTCTTATATAGCATACTGTTTCGCTAGTTGCTAGACGGTAGAGCAAATTTCGCCCTAAGTTAAAATAGATATTGTTGTTAGTAGCTCTTAATAGCGCTACAATATTTGTAAACATGGTAGGCACTAGCGCTATATGGGATAGCCTCATCTTTAACTTCCCATTAGGTGTATTAATAGTGATGGTTACTATTCCGTAGGCTTGTATTTTTTCGAAATTTCTGCTAGTAATTAGGTAGTCGTCTTCTGCTGCTAGGTAGGAGAAGGTGAAGTCTTCTTTATTATTGCAGACGTGGGTATCTACACTAGGGTTAAGTATCTAGGTGTTCTGGAGTTTAAAAGGAATTTAACCAGTACTAAATGCGGCAGCATGGCTAGTTGGTATGGTAGAAGCTGGGGTTTTAGAATTAAAATTAATTATAGATTTTATATTCTTCTAATTATTCTCCTTTGCTTCCTATTCTCTTTTTTGGATTTGGCTGACGATGTGTTTAATCTAAGGCATAGATAAGATAGTTTTATCTACCTTCTTCTAGACGTCTACCCTTGGTCTCCATCCTTAAAGGCGCTTGTGCTTAGCAATATAATAGCAATTGCTGAACTAATGTATAATGCCGCATATGCATTCCTTATGCCATCTTAAATTTAAATTGGAATTACTGTTGGAATTGGAATTGCCGTTAGAGTCTAAATTAGAATTGGAATTTGCGTTCCCTTAAAGAGTTATAAATGCAGAGTTATTAGCAGTTGAGGTAGACGATGCTTATTGCATATAGTAGTGCTCCTTAAATTCCTTAATGAGGTTAATAATAGATGGGGCATCTTTGTCCTTCTATTTTTTTTAAATAAGATCTACTTCTAGTGCTCCTGTAAAGCTAGAAGAGATAGGTTTAATTACTTGTATAAAATCGTAGTATGGTCTAAATCCTTACACGTCTAGAAGCTTTAATTGTTCTATAAGCTTATAGATGTTCTTCTAGTTGTTTAACTATTTTTTAATGCTCTGCTTTTTGTTGTAGGCTTTAAGAGCTGTGTACTAACTAAGGACGTTATGCTTTTAACCTGATGTGGTAGGGGCTAGTACTTTCTTAAGTGCCTGTAGCCGTTCGTGTACCGTGTCAAGGTCGTTAATAAGAGGGAGGTAGGATACTAATATTATGCGAATGACGTAATTGCTGATATCGCTTATGGCCTGCTCTTGCTTCTGGTGTATACGGAGGTCGTCCTTGTATTCCGCGTATAGTTGATTGTAGGCAATGAGTTGGTTTGGATCTAGCTTGGCTATTAATATAGCTGCAGGAAGTACGTCTGCGGGCGTAGGTTATTTTGGAGGTTCTAGCTTTGGGAGCTTATCTTTCTTCTTTAATAGGTCGATGTATTGCTATACCTTATTGGTTTTGGTAGTATCTTAAATAATAAAGAACTATGGAAGCTAATTAGATGGCTTGTTAAGAATAAGGTTAATTTTGGATAAAGATTTATTTGTATTAGTTGTTATTTTTAGAATTTTGACAGTTTAGGCAGGGTCTAGGTTAGCGTCTTGGCGAAACCTTATTTTAACGATTTTATTTGTTAGTTCGTTCTGGAAAGTTCTGGTATATTTGTTCGTTTAATAGGTGAAGAAGCTTAAGACACTGCAAAGGTAGTAGAAGTAGTGACTTCTTGAATAAGATAATAGATTGATTGGTTAGCAGGTAGTGCGAGCCGGGGTTATAACTGTAAGAGTGCAAGTGTAGGAGAATTGAGTGAGTAACTTGATTGTAAAATGTAGCTCTAGAGCCTCTCTATATACACGAGGAAGGTATGGAAATAAATGAAAGGGGAAACTAATACGTAACTAAAACAGCGTGATACGTAAGTGATACGTAGCCGATACGCAGACAATACGTAGGCAATACGCAGGCAAAACAGTGGTGGTTTGGCAGGGTACCGTAGTCGCTTACAATTATAGTACTTTTTTATATTTTCTTATACTAGTTTAGCTATATCTTTAAGATATATCTAAAGATTTATTAAGTTCTCCATTCTCTATTTAGCTATACTACTTATTTTCTTTACTTATTATAGTAATAATAATATTCTTAGCTTATATCTATAATTCGCCTTAAAGGGTAACGTGACTATCCCTTCCTGTGGTGTTATATTATATATAAACTATATAACTAGTAATAACAATATCTAATTATTTTATGTATAGTTAATATAATGCCTTAAATACTATTTTAATATTTAGTTTAGTCTCTCTATTTAACCGTCTGTTTATAGGTAGTACGTAGTTAATATTGCTGCTTAAACCCCTTATTCTACTAAAAATACTTCCTAAAATGCTACTATAAATCTTATAAACACTTCTTTAATATAGACTCTAGCTATATCTTCTACTAAGATTTCTTCTATATATACTATAAAGTAGCCCCACTTAGTTAACTTATCTACTATTACTAAGATTGTGTTATAATCTTGTCCGGTAATAGGATCTCTTAATTTTAGTAACTTTATAATAAAACCCTGTAATATAACCTCCTATGGCCTTTCCAGTATCTTAATAGGTTATAGCCCTCTATACAGCTTATGCCTTATTAGTTTATTTCTTTAATAATCTAGATACTCCTTTATAACTTATCTTGCTAGTCCCTATATTTCTTAAATAATATACTTCTTTTAAAGTCTTAACATTAAGCCTATAGCTCTATTATATCCCTAAGTTATCCCCTTATAGAATTCTTTAATAAACTCTTCCGCTATTAACTTTGGTATATACGTAGCTTCTTAGTGCTTATACCGCTTTAAGTCTAGATCCTTACTCTATATATCTTGGATTCTTTATAACTACTTACTCTCTAGCGTTTTATAGACTTATTTTAGTCCTTCTTTAATTATAGCTGCTAGTTTTAGATAATTATGTTTAATTAACCTATCCTTGTCTCTTTGTAATATAGCGCCTAATAGTTTCTTATTATTTTGCAGTTCTGCCTTTCTACTAAATACGTCTACTCTTGCGTTTTTAGTACCCTTAGTATACTAAATTTTAAAGTAATATTCTATAAGCATCCGCCTATCTAACTTGTCTATAATTAAACTCCTTTATTATTAGGAATCCTATTAAATTCTTATAATCTATTTTAACTATAAATAGTTTCTCTGTGCCTTATAAGAATGCTCTTTACTCTTTAAGTGTTGTAACTATACCTAGTAAATCTTTATTGTAAATATTATAGTTTAGTTCCGATAGTGTTATTTTTTAACTATAGTATGCTACTATCACGAAGTTTGTGTAGAGCAGTTTATTGATGAAATGGGTTGATTGATTGACGATCTTGAGGATCGTCTTAAGTGACGTATTGTGGGGGCCCTAGGGCTTTGAGCTATAAAGAGATTTTACAATACACGTGCACTGTGCATGTGACCTACGCCTTTAGAGAATATAGATTATCTAACATACCCCCTTAGCTTTAAGCTCTTTAAGGTTAAAGCTAACCACCTTCTTGTGTCCGTTAATGAGTTAATTAAACTATAATCTTATCTGAATCCTTCCGTCTTGCTCTAATCTTGCCCCTTAGGTCCTCTAGTTACTTCTCCATAGCTAGCCGTTCCTTAATATCTACTATTCTAATTATATTAATGAAGCTTTAAAACCTCTGCTTGGGTAGGGCCTTTGTAAGTCTATTAGCAATTATCTCCTTTGTTGCTGTCTATTAAAATAGTACTTATCTCTTTGCGTATTCCTAACGTAGCCAGTATTAATAGATGTTAATGTATTGGAGCTTTATGATTAGCTTTGCCGTGTCTTTTATGATTAGCTTTGCCGTGTCTTTTATGATTAGCTTTGCCGTGTCTTTTATGATTAGCTTTGCCGTGTCTTTTATGATTAGCTTTGCCGTGTCTTTTATGATTAGCTTTGCCGTGTCTTTTATAATTAATTAGAGTGTCTGGGTGTTATTGTATTTAATAATTAAGGGCTTATTTAGCCTTAACGTTATTGCTTTGAACAGCCTACTAATAAAGATAGCTTCCTTTACTGTCTGTAATAGGGCTAACAACTCGGCTTCTGTGCTTAACGTTGTAACTGTACCCTGCTTATTTGCTCTCTAGGCAATTAGTCCCCTAAATAGCTTTATAATATATCCTTATAAGCTCTTTCTGTTAATAGAGTTGTCCGCAAATGATGTATTGCTGGTATAGATAAATGATTGCGCTTTACCTTTACCGTCTCTTCCGTTGTCTTGTCCTTTGTCGCGTATTCCTTTATCTCTCCCTTAACTGTTTGTTCCTTCCTTGTCTCCTCTATAGTAGATTGCTCTACTCCTCGTGCTATATAGGTACTGGATAACTTTATCTGCCGCTTGATAATGCTCTTGGCTAGGGTTCTAATTGAACCTTACCAGCTGTAATACTGCAAAGGCAATATCCGGACGCGTTGTAGTGGCTGTATAAAGTATTAAACCCAATTTTTTCTAATATAGTATTGTAGAAGCTGCTTCTCTTAGTAGGGATATAGGATGGGCTAGTAGGTCTATATTAGAGGATGGAAGCATTAGACGGATTAATTGGTGATCAGTAGGTAGAAGTTTAGATTCTGCTATTAGAGTATCTAGAAGACGCCCTTTAAGATCTATCTTATACTAGTTAGCTATCTTCTTAATATAGGCTTCCTAGGGTAGCTATAGGAGCCTCTGGCTATAATTGTGTAGTATATGGATTTCTAGGAACTATTTTAGCTCGCTAAGGGTACTTATCTGGTATTCCTTGCTTAGCTCCTTAATTGCTTCTTAAGCTTTCTTTTTGTCTATCTTTTGGTAGTAGAAGATAATATTGTTAACGTAAAAGAAGATGACTATTCCACCTTTTAGTATAATATATAGCTCCTAGGGTACCTCTTTGAAACCTAATTCTGTTAGTAAGCTTGTGAGATTCTTTTGCCATAATAGTGGTGATTGTTGTAGTCCGTAAAGGGCTTTTCTTAAGTGTAGTACCTTGTCTGTCTTTCCCTTATTAAACCCTAGTGGTAGCTTTATATAGATAACCTTGTTAAGATTGTAATGGATAAACGCATTAACTGTATCTATCTGTGTTATCTCTAGGTTGAATTTTGTGGTGATCGCTATAAGGGTTTAGAAGGTTATACTAGCTAATATAGTAGCTCTTATAGGTAGGTCTCCTGGGGCCTATTAATTTCCGTATACTACTAAGCGTGCCTTATATTTCTGAAGGAATCTGTGCTTGTCCGTCTTATAGACGAATACCTATATTAAGCTAAGGATCTACTATCCCTTTGTGTGCTTCTTTTCTGTTTCTTAAAATGACCTTATTTAATAATAAGATTGGAGATGGGCTTATTAAGCCTCTTGGAACTAATCTTAAAGAGGGTGCGTATTAAGGTTGTAAATTGACTAAGGTAGTAGAGGTAAGTTCTTTCTGTATAATCTAATATTACGTGTTCTGCCTAATTTCAGCTTGCTATTATTGAGTTAACTGTTAAGGTTAAACTTCCTTCCTGCTAAGAAGGCTCTGTAATAGGCTAAAGTAATCCTTTTAGTAATAAAGTCTTTAAACCTATAATCGCAGGCTTCCTTAAATGAGTCTTTAACTAAGTTATTAAATACCCCCTAAGTGTAAAACCTGTCTCCTATTTATTGAATAATGTCCTAATTAGTATCTTATATATCTAACTTTATAGGATACTTGACGTAAAAGGTATAAGGAGATTCTTTATCTTTGTTTATTGGAGGTGGTGTATAATATGCATCTTTGAGAGCTCTTGCAAGGTTAAGATCTGCTGACTTATTAAAGGTTTAAACTAGCTTATTAATGTTATTGTCTTCCTCTTAAATTAACGGTTTAAATACTTCTTTATTGTCTTCTAGAAGAACCTTATTCTTGGTTAGGATATTAGGGAGTTAAATCTTCTTAATTAGCGTATCTAATTTGGTGTGTAGATCCCTTAAGATGTCCGTTTGCTTGCTATTGAAGAATATCTTTTTATTGAAGATGACGTCCCTAGTGGAGATAACGGTACCCTTATATAGAATCTAGATCCTGTAGATATTAGTAGAGTTATAGCTGATGAGGTAGCTGATATAGGCTCGCGGATTTAGCTTGCTTAGCCTTTTCTTCTTTAGCTGGGCACCTGATGTTATCGCGTACGCCCTATAGCTATAGGCTTTTAGGTGCGCTAATTCTGGTTTTCTTAATCTCCCATTTGCTAGGTAGGTATGGAACCTCTTATATAGCAATTTCCATCCATTGCTTTCTTGTGGCGTTTAATCTTGAAGGTAGACTATATAGTTAACAATCTCGTTCTATAGATTATGCGGTAGATTAGCAGCAATTCTTATTGCTTGTGCTCTCTTAATAATTATACCCCCTAAGTGTTTAGTGGTACTGTTCTGAGCTTAGGTATATAGCGCCGAAGGCTTAAATATAATCCCTTAAGTCCGTAGCCATTTAAGGGTTCTCTTTCTCCCTAGCTTGTTGTCTAATCTAATAGTATTAACTTTAAGGTTATACCTCAAACGAATCTATTAGATGAAATCTTTAAGCACTTATAGTGTCTCCTTCTCTTTACTATGCGTTGTTATAAAATATGGGAAGGATCTTTTTGAGAAGGTGTTATGGATAAGTATAACTTGTATAAATCCGGTATGCGCTTCCTTAAGGTTAGTCTAGTTAATATGGAGGTTAAAATAGGGTTTATTAATTTTCTGTTTTAAGAACCTTCTTAAGACCTAATGCTTAATTTTGGTAAGACTGTAGTATTAACATTCTGTTGTCTTAGGGCCTTAAAGCTTAACTCCTAGGGCGTTAATACCTAAATAATAAAGGCTTATAGGTCCTAGATGACCTAGACGCAGATGCTATAGTTATATATTACCTTTCGTATCTAGACAAATGTCTCTTAATGATACTCTGTGCTTTTGTTAACGGTGTAGTAGTTGGCTTAAATTGAAAGCTGATTTTAGGCTTCCTGATTGGACGTACTTAATAGTCTATTATCTGTAACGTTCTTCTATTTAATATAGGATTGTATCGTTCTTCTAAACTAGAAGATTGTTGTCTCCTTTATTATCCTAGTAGTACCCTTGTTTTTAAAGTAGATGGAACAATACTAGATTTGTATTAAAGTCTATATAAAAGGCAACGTCCTTAAGACATAGGATTCCCTTGCTCTTGTCTGGTTTTATAACTTAGATAGTAATATTGCCGTAACCTATTATAGGCACTTCTAAGCTGCTGGCGGTAACGAATTTGTGTCTTAGGGCTTTCCTAAAATTATAAAAATGAGAGAGATTAGTGAAGATATAAAGAGTGGTTCCTAAGTTAAGAATAGTTAATAGCTTTAGTGGATAGAGTTAACCTATATAAAACAATTCTAGGAATATTGCATTAGCTTCTCCCTTAATCTTAACTATCTCCTTACTCTCGTCTTGTTGTTATTAAGCTTTATCTTCTAATTGCTTAAGTTGTTCTACTTGGGCAGCTAGATCCTTATTATACTCTACCTTTTTACGCACCTTTTTTATATATGTACCCTTGGCATTAAATTCTTTAGGCCTCTTGCACTTAAATAGATACCAATAGTTAGGAAGGGTATGTCCCCTTATATTATATGCTAGGCATTTTAGGATCTTTAACTTCTTGGAAGATGTCTCTTTAGTTAAATTTATCCCTGCCCTTTTTTAACTGCGAGATAAGCTGTTCCCTCTTCCCTTTTAGACTTTAGTAGTAATAGAGATACCCTCTTTAGGCTCTCCTACGAAGTCTATATTAAATGCACTCCCTCTAGTAGTTGAGGATGGTATAACTTTTAAAAGGTTTACGAATGCTTCCCATAGCTCTATTGCTACTTTACGGTATTCTAATAAGTGAGCCTTTTTAATATTATTTGCCTGCTTGGTGTACATAACAAAATAGGTTTTGCTTATAGGTTGTATTGTATTCACAAGGTCTATTAGCTAGATCCCATTAGTTATCTATAGAAGACCGTGCTTCTCTGCTATCTTTATTGCATACTCCCATCAATTAAGCCACTGGGTAATTTTTGCCTGCTTAAGTCCCTTAAGTGATTCTATATATTATAATTGTACCTTCCTTATTATAAAGTTCTTTAAGGGCTTAGTGTCTTCTTTTAAACGAATTAGCTATTCTTTAACTATAAGAGAAGGGTCGAGTAGTAGCTTCTTCTGAATTGATACTGTGGATGTGATTTAGGTGTAGATCTGTTAAAAATAATCTTCCTATCTAAGGAAATACTTTATATCCTGGTTGTAGTACCATCTGCTATTCTTGTATGCTTTCTGTTAATTCGTCAAGAGCTATATATATAAGGTTGCATTCTTGTTGAAATCTATAACCTTTGGAAGAGGTGGTTTTTCAAGTAGACCTTCTTAAGGTGCTTCTGTGGCTGGGTTAACGTGGGCCCAAATTTGCTAATTAATGAGGGCTTGTAGTTGCTAGATTTATTGCTCCTAGTCTTCTAGCTTATTAAGGATGATCGTAGTAGACGAACTCGTCGGTAGAGTCATTTTGACTAATAGGTAAAGGAGGAATTAAGATAGTATTTTGTTATTAGGATCGTCCTATAATAATTAAGGTAGGATTTCTCGTGGAATCTTATAGAATCTCGTGGAATCTCGTGGAAGAATCATCCTGTGACGATTGAGGTAGGATTTCTATTAGAGTCTACGTCTTGACGATAAGGTGTTAGAGTCTGATGATAAGGTAGAATTTCTTTAAATAATTAAGTAATAGCTGAATAGCTTCTTGAGTTGGCGGACCGGGCTTATAACTGTCACGAAGTTTATATAGAGCAGTTTATTGATAAAATGGGTTAATTGATTAATGATCTTGAGGATTGTCTTAAGTGATGTGTCGTGGGGGCCCTAGGGCTTCGAGCTATAAAGAGATTTTACAATGCACGTACATCGTACACGTGACCCACGCCTTTAGAGAATATAGATTATTTAATAGCTACTAGGTGCTATACGTCCTAATACTTTTATAGTAAATATACTCCTAGTGTAAAGTTTAATATATTTATTTCTATAACCATATCTAGCTTTAGTTAGTAGATTTTAAGAATTAAATTCTGGGTAAATAACTCCTTAAGTTCCCTAAATAGTTTCCTTTACTTACTACCCTATATTTATAATTCCTCCTTTTTTAAAAGTCTTATAAAGGGTTTAATATTCTTTAACTATTATATAATAATAATAATAATAACTCTTTAATTAATGTTTGATACGGATCCTACTGGCCCACGCAAACTACTCCGTCATAGGGGGAAAACTTATAGTTTACATAAAGAAAACCCTGCAGTTGGGTTAGGGGAGGAAAAACCCTATAAGCTACCTTAGTAGGATAAAAAACCCTAGCTTGCTATATCCGTCCATAGCAGCGGCCCTACGGGCCTATGGCTACGTCCTGTCCTCCTTAGATGTTTAAACTCCCTAGGAACCACTACTTCCTTCTCTAGCTTATCTAAGCTAGGGTTTACTATGTCCCAGCTAGGCCTTACTAATTAATTATTATATTATTATTATTGTCTCCCATATCTTAGCTATCCCCTATATACTATCTCTTGTCTAACTATTGCTATATACGTTATGCCTCCCCCCCCTCCTAGAGCCATTGAAGGCGTAAGGGGGATTTATCCGTTCTATCTACCGTAATACTAATAAGTAAGCGGGATATTATATATTTAGGTATCTTTTATGCCTAGGCCCCAGCTAGGCCCTTTCTAAGGGTCACTACTTTGTTAAAAGGAGATAGGGAAAACCGTGGGTCGTAATCTAAGCTGCTAGATAGTACTTAGTAGTTAACAGCAAGTGACCGTATACTCCGCGGGCGATCGCCCTGGGGGTTAGGAGGGGCCGTATATTTACTTATTTATCTGCTCATTTACAATCGTTCACTTGTTTATTAATATAAGGTTATTAATGCTTTCTATTAGGGGTTGGGGGATGCTATTAAATGCTATTATCTACGTTGGATTGTACAGGTGCCCTAAATAGGAGAATAGTGGTAGTTGTCATACTATAGAGGGCCAATAGTAGTGGTTTTTAAGATCTTACTATCCAAAAAAAATTTCACTACTGCCCTTAACGTCTATAACCACCACCAGGTCCTGTCCGCACGCTATACAATGTCTCTGCGTTAGCTCTAGATCTGAACTTCAAAGACCTAGTGTTCGTACTAACTTAATAGCACAAGTGAGTCGTATCCCGGGGCACGAAATATGTATAGTATTGTATGCTCTTTGGGATAGTAGTAACTGTCAATTATATAAAGCAGACTACGTGGTCTATATACTAATACGTCCTCCCCCTAATTAGTCAGTGCTTTATAAGTGCACCAGACGCGTAAGCAAGTAGTTAGTGCACCGAACGCGTAAACGCGTACCTGGCGTACCAAACACATAGGCACGCGGTTGGTATAATAGGTGCTGTAATTATACACTGGCGGTACTTAAAAAATGAAACCACTTATGTACAGCCTCCGTAATTGCTTTAATAGAACCATAAAACACAAAAGAAAATACATAGGAAATCTCCCCTGAGGTGCCGTCTAAGCTGCCTTCTAAACAGTGCCCCAAGCTGGCCATAAGTTCTGCTTACGGTCCGTAGAATAAACCGTACGGCCTTTTGACAGGCAGTAAACAAGCCATAAGTCGGATCATAAGGGCCGCCAAGGCGCTAGTGCTAAGCGAGCCAATGGCGATTTTCCATCCCGGGGATGGAAAATCGTGATTGGTCAATTTAACTACCCTATAAAATTTGGCGGGTTATGTAAGTCCACTAAGTTCCACTATAGCTTTCCACCGTTTTCTACCTATACCGTATAACGAGCCGTACGGCCTTCCAACGGGCCGTAGATATACTGTAGGTGCTCCATTAGTTCTATTCTACCTATTCTATAACTTCTAGGTTAAGCTTATTTGTATTAATTAGGGTTTTAAGAGCTTAACACGGCTTTGCCTTAGTTATAGCGTCTACTAGGTTATCTCCGCTGCTAATCTATTTAACCTCTATAATCTCACGCCGTTCATAGGCCTGACGTAAGCATATAAGGTCGACCATAAGCCTCTTCTCTTATGTTATACCTAGTTTGACTAGGCAGTCGTAGAGGGACTTTAAATCAGTATATAGAACCAGGGGTAACTGCTCCAGTTATAAAATCTTCTGGACCGTTAATTTAATTGCGGCTGCTATATTAAAGCTATAGGCTAGTGCATATAGCTCAGAAGCTAGTACACTGCGGGTTACTCATTTGCACTTAATTAAAGACTAGTGCAGTATATTTACGTCCTAATTGCGGTCCGTAAGTACAATCACAAAGCCAATTTATAATAATAGGTCTTTGTTATTAGCAAAGGAGGCATCTATAAATGCCATTATACTAAGGGAATTTAGGTCTAGTGGTATAAAAGTAAGTCCTCTTATTGCGTTATTAATTTGCCATTAAATGCGCTTATTAAGCTGCTTAATATTTTCTTCTTGCGGATCTACTACCTAGGCCGTAAAGGACAAGTCGTAGGCAGATTCGGGTTGGCAGACTGTGGCTATATAGGCGCCTCTTGCACGCTATGCAGCGTATTAGTCCTTTATATTTACAGTCTTATAGGTCTCTCCACAGGAACTAGTAAGGTCCGTAGGCTTTGCTATAATAGGCTTTAGGTTTTAGGCTTAGCATTCCTAAGTTAGCTTAATTAGGTTGCCCTTTTATATAATTAGGCCTCTATTAAACTTAATTAGATTCTGCTTAGTTAGCTACTCTTACAGCTTTACTAAAAACTTAGCCTTTTATAGTTCAGTTTCTTTAGCGTCCGTAAAGGTCTGGTCTGCTAGGAATAGGGTATCGTTTATTTAAAGTCTAACAATACCAAGGCCATTTAATAGGCTGTATAGGAGGCAGGGGTTATAGGTCGACTGTTCCATTTTAAGTTTACTAATATGGTGTTAGTAGTATGTCTTAAACCAATGGTTTCTAGCTTCTAGTACTCTGTATAGAGGTTTTATAACCTATAGGATTATTCCTAGTTATAGGTTAAGCTTAGGGGGTGGCCGTATAAAGATATCCCTACTTAGGTAGGTATTAGACTGTATATAGGCTTATAAAATATCCCATAGGTAAAGAGCTACGGGTTTGCTTTACTATAGTCTAGGCATAAGTACAAGTATAATCCATTAGCTAACTCGTTAAATTGTAGGTAATTATATAAGGACTAAGCCCTTCCCTTAGTTATTATAGGCTTATATAATAAGCCTTAATTTTTTAAAAGCTTTGTTAATACCCGGGTGCTTAATTTTGTTAACAAAGCATAAGTTAAATATATAGACGCCTTGCGGAACGTCTTTCTCCATTATAACCGCAAAGACGCCCTTTTTAAGTAGTCCGTTAATCTCTTTACGTTATAAGTCTATAAAGGGGGTTTCCTATACTAGAACTAATATATCCGCAGGCGGAGATTGCCTTGCGGATATTCCTGCGGAGGTTAGGTAAGTCTCCATTATAGTGTTTTTAGTTATGGGGTGCTTTTAGGGGCGTCCTTAACCGCGCTTTACGGTAGGTATAATGGGTTTAGTGGGTTTCTGGAGGACTTCTAGGGTAGGCAAGGGTGCTTCTAGCTTGTCTAGTTTAGCGGTCGCTTCTAGTTTGTCTAGTTCGGTAGTTACCTCCAGTTTATCTAGCTTGGCAGTTACTTCTAGTTTGTCTGGCTTGACGTTATAGGTGCTAAAAGTAGGGTTTTACAGACGTGCTCCTAAAGCTAGTCGGGCCGCTAGGAAGTTATATATAGCACGTCTCATTTTCTACAGCCAGTAAATAATAGGGTCCGGTCCACTTGCCGCTTTCACGCCATATAAGGACTTTAGAGTTAAGCGGGAGGTCGTGTACTAGGGTCGTGTTAGGTCCATTATAGTAGTATAGGGCGTTATTAACAGCTTATTTGGCCTATAGCTTGACTATCTCAGCCATCGCCTTCTATATTACAGCTGCTTATTCCGTAATAGACGGGTAGGAGGATTTAGGTTACTTATCCTTAGGTAGGCTCCGTAAACTAAAAGGGTAGGTACTAGTCTATCTAGGCCAGCAGTGTCGTTAACGGCTTTTATAGCCATCTGTAAAGCTAGTTCCTTTTAAATGTCTTTATACTTGTCTATAATAATCTAGTAAGCTCTCCGTAGGGCTAGGTAAGCTCGCTTAATAAGCCCAATAGACTAATGCGCCTTAACTAGAACGGCTTTTGTTGATATAGCTATAGCCATAGCATACTGCTGGAATTTCTTGCTAATAAAGTTTCTACCGGCGTCGTGGGTAATATACTTAGGAGGTCCAACATACGTATTAATCCAGTAGGTCCATAAAATATCCTAAGTATACTTTACGGATATATTTTGCAACTAACGGGCGGCTTGATAGCGGGTTGCCTCGTTAATTATATGTAATACTAGGCTGCCGTTAATATACATAATGTCTATATATACTAAATGGTTAAAGTCAAGATCCTTATAAAGGGTGAACTTGAATCGGCCTAGGGAACGTCCGTATTTCTAGTAGTAGGAGCAGTATTTAGTTAGGTAATTAACTGCCTTTCTGTTAATATTGTCGTGTCTAAAGCGTTTAAGGACTCTATATAGCTTTTCGGCTAACGGGTAGCCAAAATGATAATATAAACAGTAGATCTCCGTACTGGTAAGGTAGTACGGGTTATAGTTAAAAGATTCCTAAATATAGGTCCGTAAAGTCTCTCCCTATATAAGGAACGGGTGTCCAAATTGTTATGTAATTGGCAGGGTAACATACTTGCTTCCTAGGGCAGTTATAGGGCCGATTAAGGTGTCCATAATATTGTTATAGTAAACCTATAACCTGTCCATGTCCGCAAGGCAAAGTAAGAAAGGGGTATCTGCTTTTACTATATAGAAGTTAACTAGGCCAATTAGGGTCTTAACTATAACTAATCTAATTAATGCAGTTAAGCCAATGCTAAATTAGACGTTTACGGCCCCAGTTTACATAGTGTCAATATCCGTATTATCATTTACGGTAGTCCTATATACAAGGTATTGTCCGTAACCTATAGTAGACTTCTTAGAGGCGCCTATATCGATTATAATACCGTAGAATTCCTTAGGGGTATAGCGTTCTATAGTAATATATGCAAATGGGTCCTACTTATAATCTATAACATCCGTAACAGGGGTGCTTACGGAATGGTTTTCGGGCGCAACTAAGTATATAAAGGAACGGTCGGCTAATACGGTCGTGATATTAAAGGCTTAGCTATCCATAAAAGGTCTAAAAGTGGTTAAGAATGTCTCTAAGGTCTCTTATTCCTAAACGTCTAAGTTAAAGTTAATTATAAGGGCTTCTATTAACTTATTAGGGGGCTCTTCTACTTCCTTTCCTTTATATTCCAAAATAAACTAGCTAATATAGCTATTAAGTCTCTTCCTAGACTTGTTATATTCTTCCTAGGTATGCCTTATAGACTAACATCCTTCCTTACTATACACAAAGCACTTCTAGCTGGTTTGTCTACGGGGGTATGTTTTTATACAGGGGTTGCTGCGGGGATTATAGGTAGGACTTAGTCAGTACGGGTGCTGCTAGCGGTAGCAGTGGTCCGTAAAGTAGACGTTTGAGTCTGTTTATAGATATTAAATATCTGTAATAAAGGCTTACATGCTACCTAGTGGGTTTAAGACTTTATACATTACAATAGAGGAGCGTAGATTATTAATAAGGCCAGCTAAGGTATCTATAGGCTTATAGCAGGCGTACTTGCAGGGCTCTACTTCCTGGCAGGCCGTAATAAGTTTATTATGCAGGAAGTCGTCTATTCGAAGCTTAGCGTTAAGGCCATACTATAGGTGCCGGAGGTCTTTAATAAGAATTTATAGGCACTCTATAGTTAATTTTTCAGTGTTCTTGTTAATTACGGTCCGTAGCTTGGTTGCATTCTATTAGGTAAGGATATTACGCTTATATTCTGGTCCTTTAAAGTAGTTACAGGTAGCTTCGCATAGCTTATTAAAGGGAACACCAAGGGGGTTACTCTTGAGGTTGGTATAGTAGTGGTTAAGTGCTAGGCCGCGCAGTATAGTAGAGTAGGCTTGGCTAAACTCCTATTTAGGAATATCGGCCTTCTGACAGAGGTCCATAAAGATAGTTAGTTTGAAGTCAAAGTTGTTGTTTTTACCGCTATACTTGGATTTGTCAGTATAGAGCTTAGCTAGGTTAGCTAGCTCCTTGCCATAGGTCTTTACTTAGGTGTATTGCGGATCTATAACTTGCGGATCTATGGCTTACGGATATGTGGCTTACGGATATATGGTTTATAGATATATAGCTTACAGATCTATAACTTGGGCAGGTTGCGGATCTATAGCTTTATTAACGGAAGGGTTTTAGTCCATATTTTGGTTTACGGGGGTATTACAGTCCGTAACTTAGGTACTGGGTGTGCTTTGGCCCGTAAGATTAATTCCAAAATCGCTTGGGTTTATAGGATGAATTTGGTTAAGTAGGTTAGGTATAAGGCCAGCAATGCTATTAAGTTTAGGAGAAGCAGAGAGATTATTTATAGCTTTAACCTAGTCTAGGATTTTCTCTTTAGTCTATTCCATTTGGTCCTCCTCCTATATTGTGTTATATAAGGACCGTGTAATAGTAACTTGTTTATCCTTTTTAACCCATACACCTTGGTGACATAAAAGGGTTCGTAGGTTACGGATAGTAGTAGGGTTATAAGCCTTAAGAATAGCTTCCGTAAAGTCCGTAAAGTCTTCCTTATATTGCTCCTATAGGTCGTTGTTCAGAAGCTTATAGTGTCCGTATTTAAGGATTTTGAAATTGATATAGTTGTTAACGTTGTCCGTAGACGTAAGGTTGACTCCTTAGCTCCACTTCTTTTAACCTTTACTAATTTGCTTGCTTGTATCTGCCATATTATATAGCGTTATATATCTATATAAGCTGTGGCGGGTCGTAGTAGCTTATAGCGGGTGGGGGAGGTCTTGTAACGGTCTGTAAAATTAATTAGCGGGTCCATAACAGTTTAAGGGGTCTTATAGTGGTCCGTAAAGGTGATTAATGGGTCCGTAACGGTTTATAGAAGGGTAGGGGTCTCTGTAAGGGGTCCAAAAAGAGGTTAGGGGTATTAAGGGAGGGTATAGTAGGAATAGGGGTTTGAGGTTTAAAGAGGGTTAAGGATAGGAGGTTCCGTAAAGGTCTATATTCGCGTCTATAACTTTTGGTAAACCGTACTAAGACTTAAATAAGTATATAGAGTTAGTAATAGTCCGTAATCCCCAACTTCCGACCTTCTAGCAGGTCGTACTAGGAGTCTAAATAGGTGGTCGCTGTCGTATATATCGCTCGGTAGGAGGTGTCAAGTAATTGCTAATCTGTGCGCGCTTACTGATTAGTATTCGTACTAACTTAATAGCACGAGTAAGTCGTATCCCGGGGCACGAAATATGTATAGTATTGTATACTCTTTGGGATGGTGGTGACTATCGATTGTATGAAGCAGACTACATAGTCTATATACTAATGCGTCCTCCCCCTAATTAGTTAGTGCTTTATAAGTGCACCAGACGCGTAAGCGAGTGGTTAGTGTACTGAACGCGTAAACGCGTACCTGGCGTACCGAACGCGTAGGCACGCGGTTAGTACGATAGGTGCTGTAATTATACACCTAGGTTTATAGCCGTTACCACGTATAGGTGCAGAGTCTGATTTCAACAGCAGGTAGTTATAGAGTAGAGTTTAACATACCTGCTTATCTAGGCCTCTACCCTAGTTTTCTAGTATTTAGTCCTAGTTACCTAGGCCTAAAGGCCTAGGGGGCTTTCTATAAGCAGTTAGCTGCCACTACCAATTAATAAGGGGTTTTACTATTCTTTTGGGTATCTTATCCCATGCGCTGTCACGAAAGGTGCTCCTTTTACCAAGCCAACCAGAGGCTCTAGGTTTAACTAAGTCTTAGTAGAATAAAGCTGTAGATTTAATCAATTAATTATAACGCAATATTATGGGAATAAAGCTTAAATTTGATATATAATTCGACTCCAGGTTAAACAAGGTCTACATAATTGGAAGAACGTTTGCGGCCCATTATAGTGGTTTAATCACGATAAGAAGCTACACAGATGCTTCGGTGATATTTTGGTGTTCGCGTACAGGCCATAATAAAAGGAGCACCTTGACGGCGCATGGGATAATGGGATTAACCCAAGTACTAGACCGCCCCCTAGCAGTCTATATAAGAATCTCCTCCTAGAGTTAATATGCTTTCGCACAGCTTAGGAGCCTTCTATAGCCTCTAGTTTTATGCCTTTCTTTATTATTTCTACTGGTATGGGCATAAGCTGCCGCTTTTAGGGGTTGCAACTCCCTTTTTATATGCCTACTAGCGTAATCCTACGAGGGCGTTGTGGCTATATCCTATAATATAGAAGCCTTGGGTACCTTCTATAGTTAAGGCCTAGACTAAAAGCCTCCCCTGCCTAAGTAACTCCTATTTGCTCCTTAAGTATACCTTACTAGCATACCGCCCTAGAGGCGAACGGTTCCGTCTATTGGTATACTGACACGCGCATCTGTTCTCTTAAGCTATATAGTAGTCTCTCCGGCCAGGACGTAATCCTACCTACCTACTAGGTGTACTAAGGATTAGGGCCTAGCTAAGGGGCAAGGTCCTTAGAGCTAGCAGTAGCTACTATGTACTACACCCTGTGGGAGGCTAGTAGTAATATAGGGGCGCAACACCCTATACTGCTACTAGTTCCCATTTTGCGTTGCCTATAAGAGTCTTCTTATAATAGGCCGACCGTGTCTTGCAGGAGAGGGGCTATAGAGGCACTAGGTCCCATACTAGGTAACCTACTCCCCCCTCTTCTACTAACTAAGCTTATATCCCTACCTTTTATAAGCTGGCCTGTATCTTTAACTGTCAAGTCCTTATCTAACTGGCCTATGTTTCCCCTATAGCCTCCCCCATATATATGCATTAGGTTGCGTGCACTACGCCTATTAAAACCCTCCTGTAAGTCGCCTTATATATATGCGCATTAGGTTGCGTGCACCACGCCTATTAAAACCCTCCTATAAGTCGCCTGTAAGTTAACTGTAAGTCGAGCGCTATAGGGCCGTCGAAGCTGGCCTGTGTTTCCACTGCCTAGAGCTTTGCCCATGTTTCCACCTTATTAAGCCGTCTGGTCGCCGTTGACCAGGTTGCGCGTACCATGCCTATTAAGACCCTCTTCTAAGTTACCTAAGTGTACTGGATACTAGATAGGCCCTTATAGAGGGGCCTTAATGAGTTCTCTAGGCAGGGCTTTAACAAGTTCTTCGCGGTGGCCTTAGGGCCTTAATAAGTTTTGTATAAAGTATCTATAATGCGTTAACCTTAACAAGTTCTTATAAAAGGAGGATCCCTATGCCCTTATTGTATTTCCTTTATAATCTTAGAGCTAGTGCAAGCCTAAGGGTATCCTGTTATACGCCTAGGACGCGTCTATGTTGACTGGCTGGATAAGGCCAGTTTCGGGCCTAGCTGCGAGCCAGGTAGTTGTATATTAGGCGGTTTTCGTATCCTAGTTTCCCTTAATAGGCCTTCCTAGATAGTAGAACAAGAGCTCTAAGCGGAGGTAGTGAGGCTCCTAGTGTTATTAAGGGCGATGCTTTATGCGCGTCGCGGGCTTATTACCACAGAGTTAAACGACAGCGCTGTACGCGCTGCAACAGCTCTCTACCATCGTCTCTGCACTTGGCCATTAAGAGGAATAGGATTCCAGATGATATTTCCACCTACGGCGACGTGGACGCGTGCAGTAGGGCTTCGCGGGCTTAACTATTATATAATAAACCTTTTATAGTAGTTACAAAACCCTAGAAACGATCTTGCCTATATAACGTTTTCTAGTTCCTGCTAATTTACTATAGTTTCTACTTTCTTTAGATCTATTTAGATCTTGCTTAGTTTAATAATAAATTTAATAAAATTGGTCTTCCTAGTAAAGAACTCGCATTTTTTAATTGCTACTAGTATCTTTTCTTTCTATAGTCTCTTTAAAACCCATTTAACGTATTCTCTATATTCTTTTTCGCTTATTAAGTAGATAATAATATTATTAAGGTATACTATAATAATAATATTAAGGTATTCTTTTAATACACTATTAATTTATTTCTGGAATATTGCCAGTACATTTATAAGCCTAAACTATATAACTAATGGCTTATATAGTCCTTTCTTTAATTTAAAGACTGCCTTCTATTTATTACCTTTCTTAATTTTAATCTAATAGTACGCCTATCTTAGATCTATCTTTATAAAGATTTATATATTACTAATCCTATTCTAAATTTCGCTAATTAAAGGTAAAGGATACCTATTCTTTTATATAACACTATTTAACTATCTATAGTTAATATATAGCCTAAGTTTTCCGTTCTTCTTTAGTACAAATAGTACTAAATATCCCGCTAATAACTATAATAGTCTAATATACCCTTTTTATAGGTTTTCTTAAATAAACTCCTTAAGTGCTCTTAACTTGTTTTTAGTTAACTTATAGATTGGAAAGAACTTTAGACTTATTCCTGGTTTTAACTCTATCTTATAGTCCTATACTATATACTCTAATAGATTTTTACTCTTTAGGCTCTATAGTTTTTTACTATACTTATAGTATCTCTTTAGTATATAACTTAAGCTCCGCTTAGTCTCTTTATATATTACTTTAACTTAGTACTATATTATCTTAGTAGCTTACCGTATTTTATATTATTGCGTATTTTTAATATTAACCTAACCTGTAACCCAATTAATCTTTAGATTATATTTCTATAACTAAGGCATTTCTAGTATCGCCTTATTCTTTCCCAACAGTAGGATATTAAAAGATATCTTAACTTGTTTTCCTTTAATAGTTATTGTCTGAACGAGGTTGTCTGTAACTAATTGGGCTAGTTACGTGAGCTAAGCGAGCTTAGGAAATCCACCAAATTCCACCTATAGAATAGGAGAATCAATAAGCATCAATCAAAATCAGTTACTACCCCTACACTATTGCAATAGCAATACGTATCACTGGAAGTGATACTAACACTGATTAGTGATTATAGATTAGGAGACGTATCATCTATGAAGAGAGACAAGCTCGATCAGTCCCTGCTTGCAGGCCTCTACCGAACCTGTTTGCTAAGGAGTATCAGTTGACGTGTATCTAAAGAACCAACCCCCTAATAGGCCCTTAATTCTTTATACATAGCCCTTAGGTACTTAAAGAACCGACCCCTTAACAGGCCCTTGGTTCGCGTCCATTACGCACTCTAAAAGGCGTCAGATACTCAAGGAACCAACCCCCTAATAGGCCCTTGGTTTTGTGTTTATTACGTATTTTAGAACCCAAAAACCAAAACTTGACAAGATAAAGAACCTCAGTTCGCGTCCATTACGCGTTTTAAACCCTACAACTATTATATGAACTCACCCGTTATTATGAGAACTACTATAACGGATATTAGGCAATAAGTTAGAGAAGGACAGAAGAAGTGGGGCAGAGGAATTAATGTAGACTCTAATGACATCGATATTACAAACATTGATGACTTTGTATAGTTTAAGACCTCAGAATATAAGGTCTATAACTTTAAAGATGATGAACTATGGGAAGCCTACAAGGATGATTTCTAGAACTTTATAGTATAAATCTTTAAAAACTGCAACTAGACATACATCAGAAAGCTTTGATTACTCTTATGGACCAACGGCGTATGGGTAAGGAAGTATAGGAACGCCACAGTTCCTAAATTGCTATTTAACACCCTACAAGAACAAGAACCTATAGAGTGGACTAAGCTTAAGATTAAAGAGTATATGGCAGCCGGAGGGAAGTTTAATTTAGGACGAATCAACTACCTTCTTAAGAACAACTTCGCTAGTATTAGCACTAGTACTAGTACCAGCATCAGCACCATCAAGAGCCTGACCTTATCTACCAGTACCACCACCATTAAAACTACTGCGACTTCGCCTCGACCTACACCTACGACTCGACCTACCCCTACTTTTTAACCTACCTCTACTTCTCGACCTACCCCTACTCCTCGACCCACCCCTACGCCTCGACCTACCCCTACACTACTACCCACCGCTATACCCCAACCTACCACTACACCTCGACCTACCCCTATACCTTAACCTACCCCTATGCCTTAGCCTACTCCTACACCACCCCTATAACGGGAGTCTAATTATACTGACTTAATCCTGCTACTAGAACTACCCACACCACCAACGCAACAAGACACCCTGTATACTACTTTAACTCCGCCAATGGAAACCCCTATAGAATAGAGCTAGGGTATTAGCAGTGGTAGAGAATAGAGTCAAGCCAAGAGCCTTGGTAAGGAATTAGTAAGGATATATACGGAAGACAATAAGTACAGCTGGGAGGACGATAATGATACGGCTGGCCTAGGACCCCCTAGAGTACAGAGCTTTGGCAAGGAATTAGCAAAGATATATACGGAAGACAAGTATAGCTGGGAGGATGATAACAATATAGCCGGCCTAGGCATGGACTTGGGAACTACCAAGGAGTCAGCCCTACAAATAACCGTAAAAGCTGTAAACAACATAGCTGGCCCAGACGGTCTAGTCCCAACTCTTCTTGCCTCAGACGCCTACCCCCAAATAAGCGAACTCAACCTACCACCCCCCTCTACTACACAGCAGGCAACAGCAATACAGTGGGTGATAGAGGTATCGAAGATCGGAACCATGAGACAACTCAATGGTGTACTAAACCAACGAAACGGTCTATCTGTTACCACAATCCACAACCTCCCCCTTAACTTAGACGTACTCGTACGGCGTAAAGGCAATACTAGACAGAGCGGCAAATGGACTAGCCTCTTTCAGTTGCTTGGAATCAATGGAGAGACCCATAGGGTACAGCCCCCTAGCGGACCTACTAGATCTTAGGCTACGGCAGTAAAACTATACCTAACAACCATAGAACTCCGCCAGACCTACTGTCGCTTTAGACATCCGTCCGCAGACAGACTATATAGGGTATTAGAGCACTCTGGCTACAATGTTAATAAACAGGCCATTAACTACCTTACCAAGTACTGCCCCTACTGCCAAAAGCACGGAAAATTACCTTATAGGTTTAAGTTCATCTTACAACCATACTAGACTAACACCTATACTAGACCCCCTGATTATACTACCTACAACAGTAGTGCCTGCTTTAAATCTTCTGATACCTTAACCGGCCTAATTAATAACCTATAATCTTCCATTGCGATATTTAAAAAGTTAAACAGTTTCCTAAGTACCCCCAGAACTCTATATATCCAAGACCTCCCGAATATCTATAACACCTGAATATCCGCAGTACCTAAAATCCGCAGCAACCAAATATCCGCAGCAGCCACAATAACCGCAGCAGCTTTAGCAATCTCAGTAGCTAAAGCCCCTAGAATTGACACAATTATGGTTAAGCTATAGGTTACTAAGTAGGCAGAGAGAGAGAAGACGTTAAAGCAGGAACAGAGAGCGCGAAGATGTAAGGCCAGCTGCTAAGGCGCTAGTACTAAGCGAGCCAATAGCGATTTTCTATCCTGGGGATGGAAAATCGTGATTGGTCACTTTAACCACCTGGCAGAATTCGGCAGAATCTAAGCGGAATTTGGCAGAATTTGGCAGAACTCAATGGAATTTGGTGGAATATGGCGGAATTTGGTAGAATATGGCAGAATTTGGCAGGAGGCGTGCTCAAGCACCATCAAAAACTAAATACTCCCAGTGTCTGAACGAGGTTGTCTGTAACTAATTGGGCTAGTTACGTGAGCTAAGCGAGCTCAGGAAATCCACCAAATTCCACCTGTAGAATAGGAGAATCAATAAGCATCAATTAAAATCAGTTACCACCCCTACACTATTGCAATAGCAATACGTATCACCGGAAGTGATACCGACAGTTATTTAAATAGGTCCTGTTTTAAGATTAATAATACCTTCTCTATAGACTATTAGATCTCCTAAAATTATTATTAATGGGTATAGGTTTTTTTTGTCTATATAGTAACCCTATCCTTTTAACTACTACTAGTAATATATAGTTTCTTATTACTCTACTATCTACTAGCGCTTTAAACTTTTAATCTTACTACTTAACTTATAAATTTAGGTATTATCCTGTAATTCCTTTAAGGGTTTAAGGCTCTACTACTAGCTCCCTCTAGTTCTATAGGCCTTACCTTTTCCTAACTATTAGCTACTAGATCCTATTTATACCTAGTCCCTCTTAGGCTAGTACTTAGTTCGCTTCTTTTCCTTAATATACTATAGATATATATTTTCTAGGCACTTCTACTACTATTGTCCATTTAAGTATTCTTTTATAAGGAATCTTTCTAGTTAAAGTATTAAATTACCTAACTCTTAAACTTCTACTAGATGCTATCTATATATATACTTAGCATTCCTAAACCGCTTTTCTTCCATTATCTAATATATTCTTATTAGATACTTATAATACTTATCCTTTAGTACTCTATATATATTATATATATTATCTATATATATAATCTATGCCAATATATAATGCGCTAGGTGTCTTAGGTTAACTCTTAGTTTGTCTTTATTCTTAAGTTTAAACCTTTCCTATATTAATCTAAATACTACTATTTTATTTACTAGTACTAATATCTATATTATTTCTCTCTGGTCTATAGCCTGTTCCTCTAAGTTTTTTAACATTATAATTAATGCTCCTTTAATATAACTTATCTATTTCTCTAATATAGCTTAATTTAGTATAGCCTTCTTGTCTAGCCATATACAGAAATCTTCCTACTTATTATTCTTACGTTGTCTAAACCACTTTTAGTATAATTCTATAAGTATATACAATCTATCTATAAAGAAGTATCTCTTTATTACTGCTTTATTATAACCTTTTATATATTATTCTGTAAACCTAGTTAGAATCCCTAGATCCTCTTCCTACTTTAGGTTATCTAGCTACTTAGCTCTTAGTATACCTGCCTTTAACCTATTAGTAACCTTTTATACAGGTGCTCTATCCCTTATATATCCTAGTATAGCTAATCTCTAATCTAACTTTTCCTTTTACTATATAAGAATTTATTATCTAAACTTCTCTATAGTTTATATTCTATTACGTCTTATAAACGGGTTTTCAACGTTATTAAACCTTTTAACTATTATATTGACTTTTTAACCTTTAGGCTAAACACTATATTTACCTAGAATTACTATAGACCTTATTTATTCTTTAAAATCTTAGCTCCCTAGAAATTGTTATCCTATACTTATTTATTTGTCTTTAAACTAAGCTATTACCCTTTCCTATTAGTTTTCGTCCATTATAGGTTCTTAGGTATATCTTATCTTATTTTAAGAATCTTAAGTATCTCTTATCTCTTCTTAAGAATCTTAAGCCTATAGCTTTTTATCTTTTTTAAGTGGTAAGCTAGCACTAGTAGTTGTCTACTTGCTTAATTATCTTTAGATATTACTCCTTCTATCTTATAAAGCAATAGATGCCGTATTTAACGGTATTATAATGCCCGTTACTAAACCGCGTTTTATAGTAGTCTTAGTCTCTACTTCTATTGCGTTATTAAGGTTTATATACCCCTAGTTAGCTACCTTTTCTTCCTTATTACTACTAATTAATAAGTACTCTAACTCCATTATTATTACTACTAATCTTTATCCGCATATTACTATAATATCTTAATTTGGCTTATAAAGTTAATCCTATTCTTTATCTAACTCTTTAGTTCCTTTAAGTTCTTATAACTCTAGCTCTTACGGCTAATAGCTTACACTATACTTAGTGTCCTTATAAATTTAGTATGCATTATTATAGTAAAACGCAAAGTGTTTAACTAAATACTCTTTAGTCCCGCGTAATACACTTATATCTATACTATTATACTCTAATAATCTTATATCTTTTACCATGTGGTTACTCTAACTACCTTTATAGTCTCTAGCGAAATAACCTTATTTCCCGTAATTTATATAAGCTTCCTTTTTAAACTATTCTTCTTATTATAGAGTCTACCTAAATATCTTCTATTACTAAGATCCCTAGTTTAGTCTCTACTCCTTAGTTCTATAATTACTTAATTCTTAACCTCTAGGTTTCTATAGTTTCTTACTCTATCTTCTAAATTTTTTAGTACTGCTTAGGTCTATTAGCTCTAGTCCACTATTCTATAGTTTATAACCCTATATCTATTACTACGTACTCTACATCCTATATAACTATAGAACTCTATTTTACCCTTTCTTAGCTTATTCCGTTTAATAGATTCTATTATTAATCTTAATTGACTAGTTAATTAATTCTTATATAGTAGTTGCATTTTTTATAAGAATTACCACGTCCTAAACTTTTGCCTTAAATCCCTATTTATACTATGCCATAAGCACCTAATTATTCTATTTAACCTATATTATAAGTATTTAAAACTATATTATATATTTAATTACTAAAGTGCGCTATACTAGGTTATGGAGTTTTCTTTCTACTATAGTTATTACCTTAGGGTTTCTAAATATCTATATTAGTTATTCCACAAATCTATTCTAACTTAAAAATATACACCGTACTTCTTAGTTAGTAGTTAATATGCTATTTACCTATATTTCTATAAGGTAAGGTTTAAACTATTTAAGTACTCTTTCTAATAAGAATAGTTCCATATATACTACTTAATCTATAACTGTCGCTAGTTTCGCTCCTTCTTATATAACTTTAAAGTGCATTTGCGTAAGGAATCCCTTAAGTTTTAACTTCTTCCCTAAAAATCGCTTAATTAAGGGTAACTTAACCTTTACTATACTAATGCCATTAATTCTATCTTTAAGTGCCTTATTATTATCTTATAGTCAGTTGACCATTTTCTATAACTATTTAACTATAACTAGTTGCGAATTAGTGTCCCTTATACTAGTATCCCCACTAATACCTAAGGTAGTTGCCGCTATTAATAGCGTTATAACTAGTACTTTTAGTGGCATATTATTTAACTTTATTAATACTGTAACTAGATAGTAAATATATAATAAAGCCTTATAGGAAATACTACGGTAGACTCGCTAATAGACTAGGTATATAGGTAAATAAAAGGTAATAATATAATAATAATTGATGGAGTAGTTACCTAATAGATTAACTCTAATTATATTCTAAGATTTACTATAAGGAGAGGAACTATCTAGGTAGGGACTGTGGGTCCTTAAATACATATCCATACTCCTAAGAAAGTCGTTACTTTATCTCCTCTATCCGCTCTATTTGCTTTATTATAGATTATAGTAGTAGTAACTCTTTGATTAACGTCTAATACAGATCCTACTGGCCCACGCAGACTACTCCGCACAGGGGGGAAAACTTATATATTTACAGGAAGAAAACCCCTGTAGTTAGGGGAGGAAAAACCATATGAGCAGCCTCAGTAGGATGAAAAACCCTAATTTGCTATATTTGCACGTAGCTGCGGCCCTGCGGGCCTACAGCACGTCCTCCTCCTTAGATGTTTTGAACTCCTTAGGAACCACTACTTTCTTCTCTAGCTTATCCAAAGCTAGGGTTCACTATGTCCTAGCTAGGCCTTACCAATTAATCGCCGTGTATTTATTACTGCCTCTCCTATATCTTAACCATCCCCTGTATGCTATCTCTTGTTAACCATTGCTATATACGCCTTGCCTCCCCCCCCCCTAGAGCCATTAAAGGCGTAAGGGGGATTTATCCGCTCTACCATCCTAATACCAAAAGATAAAAGCGGGATGTGTGTACCTAGGTATCTTTTATGCCTAGGCCCTAGTTACTAGGCCCTCTCTAAGGGCACCACTCTATTGAGAGAAGACAAGGAAAACCATACAGGGTTATCCGGCTAACGGTTTTAGTAGTATTACGGCAGTACGGCGAGTAACTGCATACTCCGCGGGCGACCGCCCTAGGGGTTAGGAGGGGCCGTATATTTGCTTATACGTTTATTTGTTCGCGCGTTTACTTATTCGTCGATATAAGGTCATTAATGCTTTCAATTTAGGGGTTGGGGGATGTTATTAAGTACTGTCCATCCATATTAGATCGTACAGGTGCCCTAGATAGGAGAACAGTAGTAGTCGTTGTATTATAGAGGGCCAACAGTGGTGGTTTTCAAGATCTTACCATTTAAAAAATTTTCACCACCGCCCTTAACGCCCACAACCACCACCAGGTCCTGTCCGCACGCTGTGCGACGTCTCTGCGTTGGCTCTGGATCTGAGCTTCGAAGACCTAGGTTCGTAGCCATCACCACGTATAGGTGCAGAGTCCGATTTCGACGGCCTTATTATAGATTATATAGATTATATAGATTATATTACGTGACTTATCTACTAATCCTCGTTATATAGCTCCACTGGTTCTATCCTAGACTATACCCTTACTAACTAACTAGCTTCCTCCAATTCTTCTTTAAGTAGTTATAGTATTATAATTAAAGCGTCCGTAATAAAACACGTTCTAATTTAAGAATATATATTATACCTCCTAATTAGTAGTTATCGCGCCACTAACTTATATCTTAGTAAGGTATAGCTTAAACTACTTAAGTACTCTTCCTATTAAGAACAGTCCTATATATACTATTTAATCTATAGGTATTACTAGTTTCGCTCCTTTTTATATAACCTTAAAATATATTTACGTAAGGAATCCCTTAAATTTTAACTTCTTCCCTAAAAATTATTTAATAGATAGTAACTTAACCTTAGCTGCTTCTATCCTATTAATCTTATCCTTAAGTATTCTATTATTATCTATTAGCTAGTTAACTATTTCCTATAACTATTTAACCGTAACTAGTTATAAGTTAGTATCCCTTATGCTAGTATTACCTAATAATCCTAAAGTAGTTACCGCCGTTAATAGCGTCGTAACTAGTGCTTTTAGTAGCATATTATTTAACTTTTTTAATACTATAACTAGGTAGTAAATGTATAATAAAGCCCTAAAGGAAATACTATGGTAGACTTACTAATAGGCTGGATATATAGGTAAATAAGAAGTTAATAATATAATAATAACTAGTGGAGTGGTTACTTAATAGATTAACTCTAATTATATTCTAAGATTTACTATAAAGAAAGGAACTATCTAGGTAGGGACTATAGGTCCTTAAATACACAACTATACTCCTAAGAAAGTCCTTGCTCTATTTACTCTATCTACTCTATTTACTTTATTACGGATTATATAAATTATACAGATCACATAGATTATATTATGTGACTTACTTACTATTCCTTGTTATATGGTTCCACTAGTTCTATCCTGGACTATACTTTTATTAACTAACTAGCTTCTTTTAACTCTTCTCCAAGTAGTTATAATATTGTACTTAACGCGTCCGTAACAAATAAGCTAAGTCTATAAGTTTTGTTTTTTAACTACCGCTAGCTATTATGGGACAGTAATACCTTATATACATTTACCTATTTCCACTAACTTAGTAATTAGAGACTGACCGCGAGATAGCAATTTATAGTATTTTGCTATATTCTGCCAAAGTCTACTAAATCCTACGTCAGGAAAACGGGAAGTGGCGCAGGAAATTTAGTTTCGCTAAAAGTGTTTTTAGGGCCCGGGGCCAGCTTTTTGTTATATTAGCTAACCCCATAGGGCCCAGGGCCGGCTTTTAGCCATATTAGCCAACCCCCCAGAGCAATACGCCAGCTTTCTGCCATATTAGCAAAGCCCTAGAGCTATACGCTAGCATTACGCTAGCCTATAGCTATAAAATAAATATTATTAGTATTATTGCATTTATTACTATTAGGGTATTAAAATCCTAAAGGCCTCCTGGTAGGCTCCTAGCAGGCTTCCTAACAGGCTCCTAGCAGGACTTTAATTTTCCCAATTATAAAAATTGTCCTAAGTACCATTGGGTCCCCGCTATATTCCCAACAGCCTCTACACGTGCCTTTACATACCCCTTGTACACCTAAATGCCACCTTTACCCTTCCTTCCTTATATCCTCCCTACTTAGGGAGGCACCAGAACGGTAGCCAGAGGACTGTGACCAGAACCAGACGACCGTCGCCAGAACCAGACGACCGTCGCCAGAACCAGATAACCGTCGCTAGAACCAGACGACCGTCGCCAGAACCAGATAACCGTCGCCAGAACCAGACGACCGTAGACCGAGACGACAACCATTCGAACGACCAGCCAGCGAACACCACGAACGATTCAATCGATCGATCGAATCGAACCAGAGCCTCGATATCAGCCCGTCACCGAGTCGAATCGGATCAAGGCCTCATCGGGCTGACCCCTCCCCTAAATTAAACCAGATACTGACACAGAGGCAGGCAGGCACTAGGCCTAGTTAGGAAATCAGTACACGACCGGCAGATTATTGGGAACACCGCCGATCGACAACCTGGAGCCTCTGCGTGAGGTGTCCCCCTTCTCAATCAATCGCTCGAAGCCTAAGCGGTAGTCTCCCTAAAAAGACGCAGAGCTCCTATAACAGACACAGGCAGGCAGGCAGGCAGGTAGGCAGGCAGGTAGGTAGGCAGGCAGGCAGGCAGGCAGGTAGGTAGGTAGGCAGGTAGGTAGGCAGGTAGGTAGGCAGGTAGGTAGGTAGGTAGGCAGGCAGGTAGGCAGGCAGGTAAGCAGGCAGGTAGGTAGGTAGGTAGGTAGGCAGGTACGCAGGCAGGTACGCAGGCAGGTATTCTGGCAGGTACGTAGGCAGATACACAGGCAGGTATTCTGGTAGGTACGCAGGCAGGTACGTAGGTACACAGGCACGTAGGCATATAGGCACGCAGGTACGCAGGTAGGCACTAGGCCTAGTTAGGAAATCAATACACAGGCGGCGGATTATCTGGACCAGCCAATTGACAATTTAGAGCCTCTGCGTAATGCTCGCCCCTTCTGCTATATATACCCCTTTAACTATTAATTTAATATTTTAAATTTTAATTATTTTATAAATATTGCAGTTATAGGAAATATTATAAATATTATAGCTATTAGATATAAAGTAGCTAAAGTAGCTAAAGTGGCTAAAGTGGCCCTGGGCTAGCGTAAAGAAGTGTATATAAGCAAATCAGCGGATCTAGCTGAAATGACCCCGGGCTAGCCCCTACCACTCTCCCGTTTTCCTAATATCACGGCTAGCTTCCTGTGGAAGCGGTCCGATAGATTAGGCAACAATAAGGGGCTATATTATAAGTAGACTAAGGTAAGGGCTTAAAGAAAGGGGCGCGGTAGACGACTATATACATATTCGGTTGTCGGGGCAATATTAGGACAACGTTAATCCGTGACCGACGACGCCTTAATAGTAGCTATGTAGACGAACCGTCACATTACCCCCCTTTAAGCCAGGAGGATCGCCCTCAATCCTTATAGTTAGGATCTTCTTATCCGTCTTACCTTCTCTGCTTTATTATCTTCCTCTAAGGGCTTTAGATCTACGTCCTTATGATACACCTCTAGCTATTACAACAACTATATAGGTGGTCCGGCATTATGGGGTCTCTTGTTATGGAACGCCTTAATCTTATAGGGGGCGCCAATAAAGCCATCTATGTTATACTAGGTGTTGTCTAGGTCGTGGCCTACCTAGTTAACCTTATACTGTAGCCTTTTATAGTAGGGTCTACTAGCAAGGATCTTATTAATCTTATACTATAAGGGATATTATTGCGGACACCTCGGGTTGCCTTCAGGACAACCTCCGGACTTATCTCATGAATCAGACGCTCCGCAGAAGATTTGTTCCGTGACATGGTATAACGCATAGACCCTCTCCTGGACCAATTAGAACAGCGCACTAATTTCAGCCCCCTGCGCACCCCTGTCACTTGACA
>Ga0307507_10002164_pt1 | contig 42179 bp, 6 predicted proteins | sample 7_EM_MG_FD_207223 | JGI IMG/M metagenome (GOLD analysis project Ga0307507, IMG submission 207223) | Populus trichocarpa ectomycorrhiza microbial communities from riparian zone in the Pacific Northwest, United States - 7_EM | ecosystem: Host-associated > Plants > Roots > Unclassified | place... | reverse complement strand
GCCGTAGCATAGGTAATGCTATGGGGGGTAAATACCCAAGGGCTCCAAGAGGGCCTAACAAAGGCAGAAAATACAATGGCAACACTCTTAAGGACAGGAATAATAGGACTAAAAGATTAGCTTTACTAGGTAGGTGTCCTAGTAGGTAGCCTAAGGTGCGAATATGGCTGGCCAAGACAGACACTAAAACACGTAATACTGTTATGCCCTTTATGCACCAGCTAAGAAGTAATGCTCTTAGCAGCTGGCATAGAAAACTATAATATACTACTCTTAATATAGAAAGGCCTTAAGGCGGCTACCCGGTGGCTTATTAGCTAAAATATGCTAGACCAGTTCCGGGTTGCAAAGGAAATAGCAATAGAAGGCAAAGGGGCGAGTAATAGGCGCCCCCTAATAACTCTACAGGAGTAGAGTATAGTGTGTAATACTAGCGCGTCCGTAGGTTTATTACGGCAGCAGTAGTACCCAAGGAGGTTAAAAAGTAAGGTAGTAGAGCACCACTGGTAACTCGTAGGCGACTTATAAGCAAGCCCTATAAGGCGGGGAGACGGATTACGGGGTTTTCTTAAATAGAGTTTTCTCCCCATATATATATAAGGAGTAGTCTGCGTGGGCCCAACAGGGATCCGAATCGGATATTAAGCAATGAATAATAATATATGCACGCGGTCTTTAACGGACTTTAGTAGAATTTAATTAATCTAGCAGAACTTAGTAGAAGTCAATTAAGCTAGCAGAATTTAGCAGAATTTAGTTAAAGCATTAGAATTTAACTGTTAAGTGTTTTACTAAGATATTCCTACTTATAACTGGGCTAGTCCTATTATAGTACCCCCCCTTTAGCCAAAGGTCTAAAACAATTCAATTTAGTTAAAATTTAAAATTTTTATTATATTGTATTATTGGGTGGCGGTATAGAGTTTTACTAGTTCTAATGGTTAAATAGACTAATTAAGATTTTCTATACCCAGTATAGAAAATCACTATTAGCTTAGTTAAGGCGATAAGCGGAACTAATATCTTTATAATAGGTCTTAGTAAGGCAAATCTAACTAATTAGATAACTTTAACCGCCGGTTAAAGTTCCTTAATATCTTATATATTATATAACCGTATTATAAACGTTATAATATCTTTTAAGTTCTTTTTAATTTTAAGCTTTCTACTATTGTGTTTTATATATTTATATTAGATAGCAGTTATTTACCTTTATATTATATCTATCTAGCTAGAGCAAGCCGTAAAGGATAGTCCTTATAAAATTCTTTTACTAAGGAGGGCGCGTTAGCCTTAATATGGTTATAGGTTTCCTAGGTTTACATTTTATATTCTTCCTACTTAATAATAAGTTTAAATTGTTTAGATTGTGTTTTTTATTATATATTATTAATTAAGTTAATAAAGTAAGAACTGTTACCGTTATTAATAATTATAAGAGATAGTGGCGGCACTTTATAAGTTATGGGATTATTCTTTAAAGGTTATAATAAGCTTATATAAAACGTTAGATATATTTTTATCTATAAATAAAAAGGAGCTCTTGCTGCACCTGGCCCAAAAGACCAAAACCAACCAAAATATCCCTAAAAAACACCTAGAGAATCCCAGGGAAGGCACACGTTAAACGACGGTGGTTTGTACTCGCGAGCGACCGCCAGAACCACGCCTAGCAATGGCCCTCTATAATAAAGATGGGCGAATACCACACTATAAAGTGGAAATACCTCTATTAAGAAGGCATCTACCAAAATACAAAGCCTATTAGACGCGTTTAGTATTTAGAATTATAGGGGAGTAACTATTAGCTATAACAAACTAACGCAGCTAGTAAAATGGCTCCGCCAGTCTAGTAAACCTTAGGCGCCCCTTTAGCAAACCCTTAATTAAATCCTCTAATAGCTAAGCAAAATTAAAAATAAATAAAAACCCCCCTTACTGGCAAACCGTACCTAGGCTGCCATAGCTATACTTTTATAGCATAGGGAACCTACCCCCCTTAAGACGATAACTGGGCATATAATTATAATATAACTAAATATAGAAAAGGTAGAGGGGTTTAGGAAATAATTAGAAATAGAAGTCCTTATAGAGATCCGTAAAGAGGTCTATAATACTATTACAGTCTAATACCTTAGGAGTAGAGACATTAAAGTTACCCTAAAGGACTAATAGGTAAAGGAACAAGCTATAAGGGCAGGGGATAGGCTAGGAGAACGTATTAGCATAAAAGTACTGCATAAGGATTACCTAGTTAAAGTCCTAGCGGTTCCTATAAGCCTTAGGGTAGAAAGGGACGCTAGGCGGATAATATAGCAATTATATAAGAGATAGTAAGATAAATGGAACGCCTTATACTAGGACTTAAGATGACCCAAATCTAATAGCTTTAATAGGAAAATGCAAACTAAGTAAATAATAAAAATAATAAGAGAATATAAGGGTCACTAGAGACCTACTAGGGAGACGCTAGTCAAATATATAGCTCCCTTATTATTAGCACACTTATACCAGAAATATAAAAACTCCTTATTTAAAAAGGAATAATTATAAACAGCCTTATATACAATATAAGGCTCTATAACTACAGACTACGCCTAGAATAATGCTATTGCTATATATAATAGGGACACACCTAATCCACATACGCAGTATAGGTGTGCTGCGGCTACTATATAGGCCCCTATAATATAAGATATTACTTAAACCAAGACTAAACAAAATATATATACTGCTATTAAAGCACATATAAGGCGTAGGAGAGAGAAAACTGTATTAAATACAGGAGATAGAAGGTAAGGGCTTAATAGCTGCAGGAATAACTGTATGCTAGGTTATATAAATAGAAATAACAGGTAATAAGCTAGGGGGACATAGATACCTTTCTAGCATTTCTTACCTTTAACACTAGGGGGCTAGACCAGCCATCCCAAGCCATAATGGGCCAGAAGCGATGCCGTATAATATTACTAGACTAAATAGGGATATAAGGGTTATAGGGGACACAAGGGAGAGGACACCCTATAAAAAGACCCCTATAGATAGCTATAGTAAGCTTAAAACCAGGACAATTAAGAATTAGACTTAATACGGTAAATATAACATTCGCAGCTAACCTATAAAGGGTATATAGCTAACTAGTAAGATTAGGGGAAGATCTAGAGATAATAATAAACTTAGATATAAAAGCGCTAGTAGGAACATAAAACACAGGAATAGAAAGCTCTATATAAAATAAGTAGCAACTAAAGTGTAGACATAAGAGATAGAAATTCTAAAAATCCTAGAGAAAGTGGAAATAGAAAAAGTAAGGAATAAAGGAGAGATAAAGGACCCTTACTAGGGGTCCGCCACCTATCCATTATATAGTATAACTATAATAATATAAACTACCGTCTTGTAAGGCCCCTACTAGACAGTCTAGACCTAGAGAAATACTGTATCCTTACCATATAAGAGCCGTATTATAATACCTATATATAATTAATATACTGCCCCTAAGGATTCTAGCTCCTATATAAACTAAAAGCAGCTACATATATGTGCTTTATAATTAGCAAGGCTATTAGCCTATTCTTATAGTTATAGTAGGTAGTTAACCTAGATATTATAGTTATAATAATCTAGACATATAGGGGACTGGTATAAATTATTAATATATATAACTCTAAGGTTAAAGGGGTCCCATAAACAGAGAATATTATATTAATAATAAGCTTACTAAAAACTAAAGGTATGGAGTCTTGTTACGGACAGCTTAAGTATAATATTATAACTACTTAGAGAGGAGTCGGCGGAAGCTAGTTGGTTAATATAGGCATGGTCCAGGATAGATCCGGTGGAACTATATAATAAGGAATAGTAGCCGAGGTTATATAATGTAATCTATATAATCTATATAATCTATATAATCTATAATAGAGCAAATAGAGCACACATACCTTATAGAGCGAAGGGATTTCTTAGGCAAACGGTTATATATTTAAAGGACTACAGTCCCTACCTAGATAGTTCTCTCTTTATAGTAAATCTTAGAATATAATTAAAGTTAATCTGTTAGGCAACTACTCTACCAGTTGTTATTATGTTATTAACCTATTTATATCTATATACCTAGCCTAATAACAGGACCTACCATAGTTCTTACTATAAGGTTCTGTTATATATTCACTACTATAGTTATGGTATTAAATAAAGTTAAATAATATGCCACCTAAAGTACCAGTCGCAATACTATTAACAGTAACAACTACCTTAGGATTAGGAGACACTAGTATAGCAGATGTAGACTTATAAGTAGTTACAAAAGGTTAGTTATAGGAAATAGTTAATTACTTATTAGATAATAATAGGATATTTAAGGAACATATTAATGGAATTAGTATAGTAAAAGTTAAGTTACTGTTAATAGAACGATTCTTAGGAGAAAGGTTAAAACTTAAAGGATTCCTTATATAAATGCACTTTAAGGTTATACAGGAAGGAGTAAAGTTGGCAATACCTACAGATTAAGTAGCGTATGCAGGATTATTCTTAATAGAAAGAGCACTAAAATAGTTTAAACCTTACCTTATAGAAATATAAGTTAGTAGTATAATAACTACTAACTAGGATATATAATTTATATTTACTAGTTAGAATGGGTTTATAAAGAAACTAATATAGATATTTAAAGACCTAGAAGTATTAACTACAGCGAAATAGAAGCTTTAAAACTTAGTATAATATTCTTTAGCAATAGAGTATACGATATAGTTTTAGATACTTATAATATAGGTTAAGTAGAATAATAAGGCGCTTATAGCATAGTATAAATAGGAACTTAAGGCTAAAGTCTAGGATGTAATTATCCTAATAGAAGATATAAAAAGTCTATAAGACTTAATAGATTAGTTAATAAAGATTAATAATAGGATTTATTAAAGGGAACAAGCTAAAAAAGGGTAAGATAGAGTTTTATAGTTATATAAGGCGTAAAGCATATATTAGCAAATATAAAGCTAAAAACTATAGAATAGCGTAGAGCTAATAGACCTAAATAGTATTAAAGAATCTAAAATATAAATAAAGAAACCATAGAAACCTAAAGGTTAAGAATTAAGTAATTATAGGACTAGGGAGCAAAGGCCAAACTAGGGATTTTAGTAGTAGAAAATATTTAGGCGGACTCCATAATAAGAAAAATAGTTTAAAGATAGAGCTTATATAAATTATAGAAAATAAGGTTATTTTACTAAAAACTATAGAGGTGGTTAGAGTAACTACGCGGTAAAGGGCACTAGGTTATTAGAGTATAATAATATAGATATAGGAATGTTACATAGAACTAAGGAGTATTTAATTAAATACTTTATATTTTATTATAACAACACATGCTAAGTTTATAAAGATGCTAAGTATAGTATAAGCTATTAGCCGCAAGAGCTAGAGTTAAGAGGGCTTAAAGAAACTAGAGAGTTAGATAAAGAATAAAATTAACTCTATAAGCTAAATTAAGATATTAAAGTAATATATAGATAAAGATTAGTAATAATAATAATAGAGTTAGAGTACTTATTAATTAATAGTAATAAGAAAGAAAAAGAAACTAACTAGGAGCACTTATACCTTAGTAATATAATAGAAGTAGAGACTAAACCTACTATAAAACGCGGATTAGTAATGGGTATTATAATACTATTAGATACGGCATCTATTACTTTATAAGATAGAAGAAGTAATATCTAGAGATAATTAAGCAAGTAGATAACTGCTAGTACTAGCTTACTACTTATAAAAGGCAAAAGGCTATAGGTCTAAGATTCTTAAGAAGAGATAAGGAAAGCTTTAGACTTATAGGACATAATAAGGACAGCTTAAGAACCTATAATAAATAAAAACCAATAGGAAAGAGTAGTAACTTAGTTTAATAACAAATAAATAAGTATAGGATATAAGTTTAAGAACTATAAGTTTAGGGAATAAATAAAAATGTTATTAGGAAGCTAAGATTTTAAGAAATAAATAAGGACTATAATAGTTCTAGGTAAATATAGTGTTTAGCCTAAAGATTAAAAAGTTAATACTAAGATTAGGAAGTAAGATAACTTTAAGAATTTAGCTGCAACTTGAAGACACAGAAAACAGAAAACTATAGATAAGTTTAGATAAAGAATTATTATATAGTAAGAGTAAAAGCTAGATAAAAGGTTAGCTATACTAGGTTATATAAGGGACAGAGCACCTATATAAAGAGTCACTAATAGGCCTAGTGCAGGGATGCCTAGAGTAAAGTAGTTAGATAAACTAGAATAAAAAGAGAATCTAAACATTCTAGTTAGGTTTAAAGAAAGATATACTAAAGGATGTCACAATACAGTAATAACAAGGTACTTTCTTATAGATAGACTATACACACTAAACCAGTTATATAGGAAGTAGTATAGGCAATAATACAGTAATAAATAGGAAGACTTTTATATATAGCTAGATAAAAAAGTTGTCTAAAACTAACCTATTACGGAAAAACGTATAAGTTATATTAAAGGAGCGTTAATTATAATGTTAAGGAACCTAGAAGAGGGATCTAGGGACTAAAAAGGAGAATAATAAATCTTAGTACCTATAGTAGAAATACTAGCGGTTAAGTTAACTAGGTATTAGTTTAAACTTAAGAATAAAGATAAGCCAAGAGTTAACCTAAGTTACCTAGCGTATTATACGTTATTATAGATAGCTTATATAGATAATATATGTAATATATATAGGGCACTAAAAGACAAGAACTAGAAATATTTAGTAAGGATATATTAGGCACTAGAGGAAAAATAGTTTAAAGATACTAAGTATATATATAGATAGCACCTAGTAGAAGTATAGAGTTAAGGGGACCTAATACTTTAACCTAGAAGATTCCTTATAGAAGAATGCCTAGATGAATAATAGTGGTGGAACTGCCTAGAAAATACTTGTCTATAGTATATAGAGGAAAAGAAATAAACTAAGTATTGGCTAAGAGTGGACTAAGTATAAGTAGGATTTAGTAGCTATTAGTTAGGAAAAGGGGAGGCCTATAAAACTAGAGGGAACTAGTGGTAGAGCCTTAGACCCTTAAAGGAATTTAAGGATAATACCTAAACTTATAAGTTAAGTGGCAAGATTAGCAGTTTAAAGCGTTAATAGATAATAGAGTAATAAGGAACTATATATTACTAACAGCAGTAGAAAGGATAGGGTTACTATATAGATAAAAGGAATACCTATATCCACTTATAATAATTTTAGGAGATCAGATAGCCTATAAAGGAGATATTATTAATCTTAAAATAGGACCTATTTAGTTAACTATTAAAGGGAGACTAGTTAGAATATCTTTTAATATCTTACTATTAGGAAAAGATAAGGTAATACTAGGAATACCTTAGTTATAGAAATATAATCTAAAGGTCAATTGGGTTATAGGTTAGGTTAATATTAGAGATACTTAATAATATAAAATATAATAGTAAACTAAGTTAGTATGGTACTAAGTTAAAGTGATATATAAAGAGACTAAGTAAGGCTTAAGTTATATACCAAAGAGATACTATAAGTATAGTAAAAAGTTATAGTTACTAAAAAGTAAAAAGCTATTAAAGTATATAGTATGGGACTATAAGATAGAGTTAGAACTAGAAATAAGTTTAAAGTTCTTTTTAATTTATAAGCTCACTAAAATAGAGTTAGTGGCACTTAAAGAGTTTATCTAGGAGAACTTATAAAAGGGATATATTAGACCATTATAGTTGTTAGTAAAATATCCAGTACTATTTATCCTAAAGAAAAACGGAAAACTTAGGATGTATATAGACTATAGACAGTTAAATAGCATTACTAAAAAGGATAGGTATCCTTTACCCTTAATTAGCAAAATCCAAAATAGAATAGGCAACGTAAAGATCTTTACAAAGATAGATCTAAGATAGGCGTACCATTAGATTAGAATTAAGGAAGGCGATAAATAAAAGGCAGCCTTTAGGTTAAAGGAAGGACTATATAAGCCGTTAGTTATATAGTTTAGGCTTATAAATGTACTAGTAACATTCCAGAAACAAATTAATAGTATATTAGAAGAACACCTTAATAAGTTTATTATGGTATACCTTAATAACATTATTATCTACTTAAAGAGTAAAAAAGAATATAAAGAATATGTTAAATGGGTTTTAAAGAGACTATAAGAAAAACAGATGCTAGTAGCAATTAAGAAATATAAGTTCTTTATAAGGAAAACCAATTTTATAGGATTTATTATTAAACTAGGAAAAATTAGTATGGACCTAAAGAAAGTTAAAGCTATAGTAAGTTAGTAAAAACTAGAGAACGTTATACAGTTAAGATTATTCCTAGGGTTTTACAACTACTATAGGAGGTTTATAGCACAATGGTTAAAGAGTATTAAGCTATTTATAAGGTTAACAAAAAAGGAGAAACTATAGGTTTAGGGTAATAAGTAGAAGAAGCTATTTTAAGAACTTAAAGAGTTGTTTACCTAGGAACTAATCCTTAAGGTCTACCAACTAAAGCTAGAGATGGTTGTTAAGACAAATACATCAGACTTTGTACTAGGAGTATATTTGCTATAGAAGCATTAGGACGCATAGCACCTAGTAGTATACTATAGTTAAAAAATAATACTACTAGAACTAAACTATAACATCTATAATAAGGAGTTGTTAGGTATAGTTATAGTATTAAAGAAATAGAGAGCATTTTTATAAGGCATAGAGAAACCATTTATAGTTAAGACGGACCATAAGAACCTTATAGGATTCCTAATAATAAAGGAACTTAACTAAAGATAGGTTAAATAGGCGGAAATGCTTATAGAATACCATTTTAAAATTCAGCATACTAAGGGTATAGACAATGCATAAGTAGATACTCTAAGTAGGAAGGCTGAACTATAAAGTAACAAAAAGCCATTAGGGGCTTTACTACGAAAGGATTAAGATAAATTAATTAGGTATAATTACCTAAGGATTGCAGCAACTAGAGAAAGTTAGATCTATAAATTACTAGAGAGTAATTAGATACAGAAGATTTAAGAAGTATAGGTAGAGGATTTAGATATAGAATAGTATAAAAATAGAGAAGTAACCTATATTCCAAGGTCTATTGCAAAAGAGTTTATTAAGTTATTCTATAAGGGACTAACTTAAGGATATAACGGAGCTATAAGCTTAGTATTAAGACTTTAAGAGGAGTATATTATTTAAGGAATCTAGGGACTAGTAAGATAAGTTATAAGAGAATATCCAGATTACTAAAAAAAATAAACTAATAAGGTATAAGCTATATAGAGGGCTATAACCTATTAAAATACCAGAGAGACTATAGGAGGTTATATTATAGGACTTTATTATTAAGTTACTAAAGTTAAAAGATCCTATTATAGAATAAGATTATAATGCGATCTTAGTAATAGTAGATAAGCTTATAAAGTAGGGGTACTTTATAGTATATATAGAAGAAATGTTAGTAGAGGATGTCGCTAGAATCTATATTAAAGAAGTATTTATAAAATATAGAGCATTAAGTAAGATTATATTAGACAGAGATCTAAGATTTATAGTAGCATTCTAGAAGGTATTTTTGGCGGAATAAAGAGTTTACGCAGCAACCTTAACGGCATATTATCTGTAGATGGATAGATAAATAGAAAAACCAAATTAGACACTAGAGCAGTATCTAAGGCATTATATTAATTATATATAGGACAATTAGGTATTATTACTACCAGTTATATAGTTTATATACAATATAATACTATAAAAAGGAATAGGAATGTTACTATTTAAGGCGAATTATAGGTATAAGCTAAGATTATTATTATCGCCATATTAAGTAAAGAAAATAAGTAGCATAGCTAAGTAAAGAATAGAGACTTTAATAAATCTTTATACAGACCTTAAAGAAACAGCTAAACTAGTATAAGAGTAAATAAAAAGGTACTATAATGCTAAGAGATCTAAGGGACCAGATCTTAAGAAGGGAGATAAAGTATGGCTACTATATAAAAATTTTAAGAGTTAATAACTAAGTAAGAAGTTAGACATACTAGACTAGGACCTTTTAAAATTATATAAAGAATTTTATTAGTTATATATAAACTAAACCTACTAGCTAAAATGAGAATTTACCCTATATAGTATATTGCAATGCTAGAACCAGTATATGGAAGTATTAAACTACTATCTATAAGGCAGATATGTACAGAGGGTAAGAAGAAGACAAATAGCAAATTTTACAGATTATTAGTTATAAGGACGTTAATAATAAAATGTGGTATAAAGTAAAGTGGATAGGCTATAGTGAGACTACCTAGGAACTACTAAGTAACTTAGAGAACGCTATAGAAAAGGTATAGGAGTATTAGAAGAAAAGGGGTTAGGTAGTATTAATAAAGAAGGATTGCTAAAGAATAAGTTACCTAAGGGGGACCTAAGAGGAGCAATTGCCAAGCTACTTAGAGTTGTTTCCCTTATAGGAGGAAAGTCTATTTTTTTATTACCTAGCTTAGACAAACCCTATTAAATAAGTTTCTACTCCTTAAAACAACCCTTCTTATAAATATATTTAAGGTATTAAAGACAAGTATAAGCTAGATGCTAAGCTTTAAGGACATGTATAGACTCTTCTAAGACACGTTAAACCTTAAGCAGCGTAGAGGCCAGCTTACTATTAAGTTTTATAGCGGCAAATTAAATATAAGACTCTATAATAAGTTACTTAGGGAACTTAAAGACTACTAAAAGTTATAGGATATGTATACTTAGTGTTAGAAACGGAGCGAATGTTATAGGGCGATTAAATGTTTGCTTTAGTGCACTCTAAGTAAAAGAAAGGTTGTTAAGATAAAGGACTTGCTAGCGTAATATAAACTAACCCCTCTTTCGCATAATAAGAATATAAAAATGGTATTATTTTACTAAGCGACAGTATAGCAGCTATAATGCGAGCACATTAAGCAGTAGAAGAAGAAGAAGAAGAAGCTTTAGGTATAATAAGTAAAGATATTAACTAGGTTAATTAAGCGGACATTACACCTTTAGTAGACAACTTGGAGATGTTAGGAATCTTTAAGGATAAAGATAAAGAGGAGGGAGATGGTGTTACAAACAGCTTAAGTATAATGTTATAACTACTTAGAGAGGAGTTGGCGGAAGCTAGTTAGTTAATATAGGTATAGTCTAGGATAGATCTAGTGGAACTATATAACAAGGAATAGTAGCTAAGGTTATGTAATATGATCTGTATAATCTGTGTAATCTGTATAATCTATAATAGAGTAAATAGAGCACATATACCTTATAGAGCGAAGGGATTTCTTAGGCGAACGGTTGTGTATTTAAAGGACCACAGTTCCTACCTAGATAGTTCTCTCTTTGTAGTAAATCTTAGAATATAATTAGAGTTAATCTGTTAGGCAACCACTCTACTAGTTGTTATTATGTTATTAACCTATTTATATCTATATACCTAGCCCAATAACAGGACCCACCGTAGTTCTTACTACAAGGTTCCGTTATAAGTCTATCCTATTAGGAGATATAAACCTCTACTACTCGTAATAGGGGGGTATCTATATTGCTGCTAAATAATAGGTAGAGTGCCTACTAAGAGCTATAAACATCTAGGGCCTTAAACTGGCCACCCCCCTAGAAGTAATTATATGGTAATAAGGCTCCGCCAGAAGTATAATTAACCTTACATTTATAGACAAAGGCCTATACTAGAAACTTAAAAGATATAACCCTAAAGAAGAATAGGCACTTGCCTTAGACTATATCCCTATTTAGATACAGCTAGACCTAGATATTAAGGCGTAACTAAATAGCAAAAGATACGCAATAAGGAAGCTTAAGATAGACAGCTTCCTTAATATAGTTAAATAACAACTTTAAGTCCTAGAAGAAATCCACCTAATACTAAATAAGTAAGGCTTACTAGCTACCCCTAAGAAAATTAACTAAAAACTAGAAAGGATTTAGGCAGCAATTAAAAATAGGCTAGAAGAGTACTACCCAGTCTCACAACTAGGCCCCTATATGCGACACGCATAGTCCATATAATGCCTGGTTCTTATTGCCAGCCAATAATAAGTAAGAAGGAAATATATAAGTAGCTATAACCCTAAAGACAAGAGACAATACAAAGACATAAGAAACTAGTTAAAGAATACCCTAAAAAAAGAAGTAAGAAATAACTGGAGATAGTTTATAAATAAGTATACTTCTAACCTAAGCCTCCCCTATAATAAGGGCCTTTAGGCTATAATAAAATAGGTAAAGAAAAAGGTAGGGTGCCTAGTAGAAGACTTATACCTACTACCCCTATAAAGAGTAGGGGAGTTATAGGCCACTAATAATAATAATAAGAAGGTAAAGTTCCTTATAAAAAGGTTCTTCCCCTAACTAGCTCTAGTAGACCTTAGTAACATTATAGGTAAAACACTGGTAACTTACCTACGAGTTAATAACAATATAATAATAGAGGAAATGGCCAGAACTATTAGCCGCCTTTTAAATAATATAGTACTAGGACTAGATAGGATACTAAATAAGGCCTTAAAGATCTGTGGACCACTTATAGCACCTTAGCTTACAGATATAGCTAGAGCATGCTTTACTATAGGCTACTACCCACAACTTAGAAGATCTATAATAACAGTTATCCTATAAAAAGAAGGTAAAGCAGACTACTTAATCCCAGAAAGCTACTACCCTATTGCCTTAAAAAACACCCTTAGCAAGATCTTAGAAAGGGTAATAGCAGACCATATAGTAGACACAGCCAAGGAACACGCCCTACTACTATAAAGTTAAATAGGGGCAAGAAAGAACTACTTAACACTATTAGCACTTACATTACTTACCGCCACTATTAAATCTGCATAGGTAATGCGAAGGGACTTTATAATATTAATGCTTAGCCTAGATATTAGTAGTGCCTACAATAATATACCCTATAAGCGCCTCCTATATATCCTTAGGGCAAAGGGCTTCCTAGAATAGATTATACAATTTATTTAAGAGTTTATAAGCCAGAAAGAAACATCGCTAGTCTTTAGCGGATATTAGAGCCCCCCTATTATAGTTATAACAGGAATACTATAAGGATTACCCCTCTTGCCTATACTCTTTCTTTTCTTTATAAGTAACCTACTTAAGTCCTTTAAGAAAGGGGTAACCTAGGGGATAGGCTTTATTAATAATACAAACCTAATTATATATAGGCTAGTGGCCGCAGAGAACTGCAGAATACTAAAGAAAGCCTATAACACCTATATAGAATAGGCAAGATAATATAGAGTTTAATTCTTACCAGAGAAATACTAGCTAATCCATTTTATAAAAAAACATAACTAATTTGCAGATCTCTAGTATATAATCTATATCTAAGGCTTTAGGGGCTAACTAGTTTAAGGCCTAAGGGTATTAGGAGTATAGGTAGACAGTAAGCTCTAATAGAGTGTATATACATTATAAGTAGCCTATAAGGGCCAAGCGCAGTATATTACAATGTTTAGAATTATTAATTCTATATAGGGTCCATGCTTCTAGAGGTCACGCCTACTATATATAGCAGTTATCTAGCTAACTATAATATATAGATCTAGTATTTGGGCTATAGGAGAAACTAAAAAAGGCCCCCTTAAATTACTTCTTAAACCACTCTAAAAGGTCTAAACAGCCTACCTTTAAAGCATAACAGGCAGGTATAAGTAAATGGCTATAGCACTGCTTAAGAAGGAAGCTAATATCCCCCCCCTATAATTATATATTAAAGCTATAGTAATATAAAAGGCATAAAAGGAGCGTAACTCTAATATTATAAAGTATATTAAGACACGCCTAAATAAACTATGGAGGGACCCTAGGGTGCCCTATAAGAGATCTAACTAACAACCCTAAAGTAGGGAAGATATATTAGAGAAATAGGTAGAAAAAGCAGAAGAAGAATAGTGCTATATTAGGGCCTAGGCTTATATAGAGGAGAAAGGGAGATGTATAAAAGACTAGTAAAGATAATAGCAAGAAAGAGAAAGAAGCTAAAGTAGAGTATAAAAGAGTATTAGGAAACCATCTACCGCAATATAATACTGGTTAGACCAACACTGGAGAGGTATATAGGAGTTAAAGGTATAGAGGCTATCTTAGGCAAGAGAAACCTAGGCTATAGCGTAGTTAATACTATAAGGGGTAAATACCTAAAGGCTCTAAGAAGGCCTAATAAAGGCAGAAAATATAATAGCAACACTCCTAAGAATAGGAATAATAGGACTAAAAGATTGGCTCTACTAGGTAGGCGTCCTAGTAGGTAGCCTAAGATATAAATATAGCTGGCTAAGATAGACACCAAAATACGTAATACTATTATGCCCCTTATATACTAACTAAGAAGCAATGCTCTTAGTAGCTAGTATAGAGAACTATAACACACTGCTTTTAATACAAAAAGGTCTTAAGGCGGTTACTCAGTGGCTTATTAGCTAAAATGTACTAGACTAGTTCTGGGTTATAAAGGAAATGGTAATAGAAGGTAAAGGGGCAAGTACTAGGCGTCTACTAATGACCCTATAGTAGTAGAGTTAAGTTCGTGATACTAGCGCGTCCGTAGGCTTGTTACGGCAGCAGTGGTTCCTAAGAAGGTCAAAAAAGTAAGGTAGTAGAGCACCATAGATGACTCGCAGGCGCTTCGCAGGCGCTGTGCAGGCGACCTTGTAAACGCTATACAGGCGAGTCCTAAAAGGCGGGGAGATAGATTACGGGGTTTTCTTATATAGAGTTTTCTCCCCATATATATATAAGGAGTAGTCCGCGTGGGCCCAATAGGGATCCAAATCGGACGTTAAGCAATGAATTATTATTATTATTATTATTATTATATATTTTTATCTTAGTTAGTAGTTTAAGCTTATAGGTATACGGGCTTGGTTTTTTTTAAATTTAGTATAGGCCTATAAACTTCTAATTAAGTTTCTTTAAGGGCCGTTAAGTCTGCAGGTTTTATATATTTAGGTAAACTATATTATCTTTCTTAAAGTTCTATATAAAAGCTTATTTTTTATTCGCATGCTATTCCTATACCATTTAAGCGTACGTTAATTTACTTTATAATAGTTCCATTAACAGCTTTATTTAATTAGAAAAGTTATATATATTAATTAACTAGATCTATTTAATTTTAGGTCCTATTATACTAATTTTAGGTTATAGTTTAAATCCAAGTTAAAGGTCTTATTTATAGGTTATATAAAACGGCATTATGCCTATTAATACGTTTATTATATTATTCGCAGTAAACTTAGCTAAGGGTAGCCATTTTTCCTAGTCGTCTTATAGGTAGATATCACAGTACGTGCAGAGGGTCAAGGTACGAGGTGACTGTATAACATTGACAAACGATGTCGTGTGAGGATCTATGTACAGGAGACGAGGCAGGTATATATACGTGTTGCTCAGGGGTTAGGTCCGTGCTCATGCATACGCGTAGCCATAACAACGCGTCAGGTCAGTGCCGTGACAGTAGGAGCAGTATATTTATAGGTATTATTCTATAATTATATTCGCAATTTTGGTTTAACTATCTATTTCTAAAATAAAATGCAGTTAAGAGTCGTGTTTAAATACTTAATTATTTATATAAAGCTTACTAGAAATCTAAAATAAACTAGCTTCTATAGTTAGATATTATTAAGTTAAAAAGTCCATATAGCTTAAAGATGTACTTAATAAAATATTTAGCTACTAATATCGCATTAATTAAGTCCATAGGGATTATGTATCGCATTTTTATAAGACGGTTTATAACTATTTAAATATTCTTATAACGCCAATCTAAAGAACGCTGGCCTCATAGCCGTTTTAGCTAGTTAATAGCCTATCTCTTATCTATTGCCGTACCATCTTTTACGCGCCATCTTATATCCTTAATTATCCTACGGCGACGGCTATAGAATATAGCCTCGCTATTAACCCGCTAGCGTGCCCCCTAGCAGTAATTAAGAGCTTTAATTAATGGCCTACCCGCTAGCCCTAAAGTCCACTTAATCCAGAGCTAAAAGACCAAATTACCGCTTTAAAGCATTTTATATTTCCTTAGCGGCGCCTATAGGTAAAGAATAAATAGAAAAGATAGTTAAATAATAGCTTATACCTACGCTAGTAGGGGCGATACGGATATAGTAGACGGCTAAGCAGGCGGTGCGGATATATTAGACGGCTAAACGGGCGGTATGGATATTATAGACGGCTAAGCGGACGGCGCGGATATAGTAGACGTAAACGGCGCGGGCTTGCCTAAAGGTTAATATATAGACTCTATAGGCCCTATTTAGATACCTATCTTCCTTTACTAGATCTATATAGGTATAAATAATACTAATAACCTTTCTATCTCGCTAAGGCGTTTTAAGATGATCTATATATATAATAAAGCCTTATAGGAAATACTACGGTAGACTTGCTAATGGGCCAGGTATATAGGCAAACAAGAAGTTAACAATATAATAATAACTAGTAGAGTAGTTACCTAATAGATTAACTCTAATTATATTTTAAGATTTACTATAAAGAAAGGAACTATCTAGGTAGGGACTGTGGTCCTTTAAATACATAAACTACGCCTAAGAAATACTAAGTATGTAAAGTATATAAGGTATATTTAGTATATAATATCCCTTATAGATCCTATAGATCCTATATACTAAAATAGTAACGTAATCTATTATATAACTTGGCTACCCCTTATTTTATAGTTTAACTAGTTCCAGCGCCTTCCGCGCTTTTACTACTAGTCCATTTATATCTTTCTTAGTAACCATACTACTACTAATATAAGGTCTGTAACACTATTCTTATCTTTATCCTTAAAGATACTTCATATCTCCAAGTTGTCTATTAGAGATGTGGTATTCCCGTCTTTAATTTAGTAACCTTTATTATTCCTAATACCTCCTATTAGATCCTCTGCGTCTAATCGTTATACACGCGTACTTTTAACAATTCTTTTATTAGGCGAAATTATGCCTTCTTATTCTCGTTATATAGAGAAGAAGCTAGTATATATTACAATCGCGGCTCCTTCCGGTTATTAACCTTCCTTTTACACTAAGTATATAAAATTAAACATACGGTTGTCCTATAATATTTAATCCGTTTCTAACACCAAATATATATATCTTGTTATTCTCTATAGGTGTCTAGTGCCTTACTAAATCTATCTTAGGGTCTTGGATTTAGTTTACTGCTAAAAAGCTTAATAGTAAGCTATTAGCTGCCCTTAAAGAATTACGTTACGTATATATAGTGGAATTAGAAGCTATTGTAAGGGCACGAAGAGGCTTTAGGGAAGATTCGAAGGAATAATATAAATTCTATCTAAATCTAAGGGTATATAGCTCTTGCAGAGAACAAGATGTTGCGTAAAGAAGAGAAAGGAATAACAAGAGAATCACGTAATTAAATAGTTAGGGGTCTTGGTGGTCGATGCGTGCGCACATGCGCACGCGGTCTTCGACAGACTTTGGTAGAATTCGATTGATCTGGTAGAACTTGGCAGAAGTCGATCAAGCTGGCAGAATTTGACAGGATTTGGTTAAAGCTTCGGAGTTCATCTGTCGAGTGTTTCACCGAGACATTCTTACTGTAACTGGGCTAGTCCCATTACAGCTATCTCCCTTTATTTTACTGCCTCTATTTATAAGTAAAAAGCCCTAAAGGATTAAATAAACGCCTTTACTCAGCTAGTCTATCTTAAGAAGGTTTATAAAAAGGTTTATTTAAAAAAACTTTATCTTACTAAATAGGGTCTCTATCCCTTGTAACGGCAAGGCCCTGCGCGTAGATGGCCCATGCGCGAACAACCGTTTTCAAAACAACGCGTATATCAATTACACCACCACTATGCCTTCTAATCTTGTCAAAGTTAATAAGGACCTTGTTCGGAATACTTAAAATAAGGTTCCTCCTAGTCGCATTGCCAAAAAACGTCCCCAAAGCCCTTAGTCCTATTGATTTAATTGGCTAGCCCTTATCGATAACGGCAGGGCCCATTTTGCCGTTGCAAGGGATAAGATAGAAGAAGATTAAAAAAAATTCTTATCTAATAGAGGTGGAAATAACTCTAAGTAATATAGCGGTTGTTCCTCTTAGGCCCCCCTTAAGTAACTTATTCTTTAGTAATTCTTCTTTATTAATATTACCTAACCTAATTTCTTTTAATACTCCTATATCTTTCTTATAGCGTTTTTAAGGTTATCTAGTAGTTCCTAGGTAGTCTTATTATAGCCTATCTACTTAACCTTATACTATATTTTATTATTAATATCCTTATAACTAATAATCTTTAAAACTTCCTATTTATCTTCTTCTTATCCTCTATATATATCTACTTTATAGACTAGTAGCTTAACATCTCCATATACTAGCTCTAGAATTATAATATACTATATAGGGTAGATCTTTATTTTCTCTAGCAAGTTAAGTCTATATATAACTTCTAGAATTTTTAACGTAATTATAAATAGTCCTAGTCTAACGTAGTCTAACTTCTTACTTAGTCGTTAACTCTTAAATTTTTTATATAATAGCTATACTTTATCCCCCTTCTTAAGATCTAGTCCCTTAAATCTCTTAGCGTTATAGTACCTTTTTATTTTTTCTTACACTAGTTTAACTATTTCCTTAAGGTATATATAAAGATTTATTAGGTTCTCTATTCTTTATTTAGCTATATTACTCGTTTTCTTTACTTATCGCGGTAATAGTAATATCCTTAACTTATATCCATAATTTACCTTAAAGGGCAATATGCCAATTCCCTCTTATAGTATTGCATTATATATAAACTATATAACTAGTAATAATAATACCTAATTATTTTATATATAATTAATATAATGCCTTAAATACTGTTCTAATATCTGGTTTAATCTTTCCGTTTAACCGTCTATTTATAAGTAATATACTACTACGCAACCCCTTATTTCGCTAAAAATACCTTCTAAAATACTACTATAAATCTTAAATCTCTATCCAATATAATCTTTATTGGTGCTCTATATCTTATAAACACTTCTTTAATATAGATTCTAGCCATATCTTCTGCTAAAATTTCTTCTATATATGCTATAAAGTAGCCCTACTTAGTTAACTTATCTACTATTGTGGAAGGGTACGGTGTCTCTCAGATAGGAAAGTCAAGGTGCTGTCTGTCTGTCTGTTTGTCAGTCGGTCGGTTAGTTAGTCAGTCGTAATTAGTCAGAAGTAATCAGTAAAGCAGTCAGTAAGAAAGAAATAAAAGAATATATTTCCTATAACTGGTAGGGTCGGTTGTTATATAAGGAAGAGGGAAGCCGAAGGCTTTATAAATATAGGAAAATGCCAGGACAGTAGGCAACGTCTAATCTACACCACCATATACCTCCCCCACTAAGAACGTTGTCCCCTAACGTTCTACCCTATAGAAGAATAGCTGAACGGAAGTATAGTAAAAGTAGAATAGACAAAGGAAAGCACATTCATAAAAGAATATAGGTAACCTTATCCTCAGCCCTCTTACAGAACTGTTCTACAGCGTCCTTCCGTCATCCATAGCTAAGACCTAATCTTCCTGCTAGTAGCAACTAGAACAGCAGTAAACTAAAGATAATAACGGCAGCAGTAACAGCAGTAATAGCAGTAACAGTAGTAACAGCAGTAATGGTAAAATAGCAGATAGTCAGCGCGGTAAAACAGGACAGTTGGCGGTAGAACACTCGGTAAAAGAACTCGGTAATAGTGAGTAAGCAGTAGGACATCCGGCAGCAGAACTTTTAGTAGCAGAAATCTCGGTAGCGGTAGACAGTCAATGACAGTTGGTTGGTAGCAGTCGGTCAAAACAGCAGTAGTAGAACAGTCGGAACAGTGGAACGGAACGGTCGGTAGAAACAGCAGTTAGAATTCGGAATAGCAGCAGTAGCAGTAGTAGCAGCGACAGAACGGTTAATGGCATTCGGTTAGTAGCGGTTAGTTAGTGGCGGCTAGTTAGACGGCAGCGGGGCGATTAAAACGGTATGGTATGGCGGCCAGGAGAGCAATAGCAGAACAGTTAAAACAGCATTAGGCCTAGAACAGGTCGGTCGGGACAGTTATTTAGCAAATCTCGCAGCGGTACAGATCTGGCATAGTAAGATAGAACAGTAGAGACGGAGCAACTAGTTAAGATAGTAGGGACGAAATAGCTGGATGGAATAGTGGCAGTAGCAGCGGTGACGGCAGGGCAGTTAATTAAGATAGCAGAAGCTCTGGCTTGGTTTGATTATTCAGTTAGTCGTTTGATATTAAAACTCTGCGTCTGGCTGTGCATCTGGCTGTGCATTAGTAGCTCTGCATTGCATATTCTACGTCCGTGTCTGCGTCTGTGTCTGCGTACGTGCTTTAACTGCTGGCCGAAGACTATCTACTTAATTGGCGACGATATGCTGCAACTGATCGTTCGGTCATTCAATTAAGGTAGAAAGTCGGCCTGGTTGAAGGCTCTAACTGTCCTAATTTAAATGCAGAGATGGCATTTAACCGATCTAGACTTGATAAGGCCCTGGCTTAACTTAAGGTGTCTTCTGTTGCATGTACAACTATAGCTTTACATCTGTAGACAATTAATTAAAACCTCTGTGAAGACGTAGGATCGGTCAAGGCTCTGCACCTATATGCTCCATATCCGTAGACTCTATGTACGACTCTATATAAGACTCCGTGTAGAGATCCGTATCTATATCTGTAGGAAAGACCGTTCTAGTTAACCAGTCCGTGGGCGTTAAGACAGGCGGCAATTAATTGATAAAGGAGGGTCAAAGGGAGGTTCCTGCAGAGGCTTTAAAACGTTAACTAGCGGCGCTTCCGATAATCTTCCGGCCGTGTACTAGTTTTCTAATTAGGCCTAGTGCTTATCTGTCTGCTATTGTAGGATCCTTAACTACTAATTAAAGACGTCTAACAGCGACGGTAACTAATTTAATTTAACTGTGACAACGTACAATTAACTAACGTTTAAATAGGGCATTATGTTGGCCCGGTTAAAAGCTGTGGCTGATTTAACTTAACTATAGAGGCGGTGTCCGATTAATTAAGGTTTAACTAAGGCTCTGGCTTAACTCAAGGCGTCTTCTGCTGTACGTATAATCTAGATTCTACATCGTTATATGCTTAATTAAGGCTTTAAATCCGTTAACGTTTAATTAAGGCTCTGCATCCGTAGGCTCTGCACCTACAGATAGTTGATTAAGACTCTAGCTGTGCAGTTGTTTAGTTAAAGCTCTACATCTATAGTTAATTAAGGCTCTTAATGTCCACCAGACGTCCAATCCAGAGACCTATCTTAAGACTTCCTTCCTTGTAAGCATAAACGGTAATTTCTAGTAGACCATTTTCGCGGGCCCGGTGCCCTTATAAGACGTCCTTAATAGCTGTTTTCTTCCCTTTCTAGGCTGTCTTTGCTCTTGGCTTCTTCAGCGCATCCTAAGGCTTTTACGGCTGCTTCTTTAGGCCTTAATCTTATTCTGTTATAAGAACCTTCCTTAGAATTGCCTTCTGCTTTTAGTCTCTTTGTCATTGTCCTGCTGGTTCTATGCTTCGCCTAAGTTATCCTTAATATCTTTAAGGTTACTTGGTAGCAGCTTCTCGGCTATTGTGACTACCTCCATCGCAGATCCCTTACCCTTATGTCTATAATGCAGTCCTTTTATCAAGACAATCTCTAAGCAGAAGTACTAGCTCCTATATGTCTAATTCCTATTCTCCTTGTAATCCTTAATAAGGTCCCTCACTAGCCTAGCTAGATACGGCTTTATCCTGTCTCCAGTCGCATAAGGATGGCTTGGGCTTAATGTGGTCAGCTATACCCTGTATGATCTCTTGCAGTGCCTCTTTGTCCGTTTCCGCGGCGCTTGTTTTCCAATATTATGCTACTCCCCTTGTATAGGTCCCTTCCTTGCCGCAGTATCCGTTCTTATTATGCAGCTAGCGCAGTACTAAATTCAGATGGCAGTGACAGTCGTGCTGCAATTAATTGTCGTTTAAATAAGGAACAAGGTCGGCCCGGTTAAAGGCTCTAATTTAACAACATTTAACAGACTTAATTCAGTGACGGTAATGTGCTGGTATTAAGGCTTAGGCTTAATTCGGTTCTTGGACTAGTCGCGGCTTCTATACAGTCGCTTAATTAATTAAGGCTTCCGTGTAGTCGTTTAATTACGGCTCTGCGTCTAGCTCTGTACTATATAATTAGCTTTGTATCTATGCAATTAATTAAGGCTTTTTATGCTGTTCTTATCGTGTAGCTGGCGTATTATTGAACTCTAGGGGCGGTATAGAGTTCTGCTGGCTCTATTGCTGAATAGACTAATTAGGATTTCCCATCCCCGGGATGAAAAATTGCTATTAGCTTGGTAATAGGCGGTAGGCTAAACTGACATCTTTATAGTAGATTAACGCGTCTTAACGCATTATGATTAAGAAAGTAAATAAGAGAGAAGCTTTAGGAAATATAGTAATTAAGCAGACAAACAGAAATCTTTTATATCTTACCTGCGTTCCCTCCTCCACCTTAAAACTTAACTATCCCCTAGTTAAATATCCTATACCTATGGCGGAGCCTGCTGCGGAGCCTGCGGTTAATGGCTAACCTGGTTAAGTGTCTGTCTCTAAGACCGTCTCCAAGGATTAGAAGATTTATTCTTCTTCCTAGCCTCTACTATCTTATCCGCAGGCTATGACCTAATCTGGCTGTAATCTCCTAGTTGTATATTCTCCTGCGGCAAAGCCTGTGGCTTGACGGTTGTCCTAGTTATACGGCTATCTCTAGGGGTTGGGCGAGCCTGTGGACGTTACTGGCTAGGTGCTACTACTGAGTCCGTGGGCCGTACTTAATAGTAGTCCTCCTAGTTCGTACGTGTTTTGTTACTATTCTTTAGCACTACTCCGTTATAGAAAGCAGTTAAATCCGTTTATACTATAGGGGGGGCCTGTTGCTGCGGTTGTCCTTCCTTCGGCCTATCTAGGTCTGTTCCCTAGTATATATGGAGCCAGTCCTTAATACCCTTTAGTTGTCCTTTATTGCTGAGCCACGGAAGTACAGGTCCAGGTTAATTGTGTGTCCTAGCTACTAGTCTTCCTTAATTAGATAGATGTATAAATCCTTGCTGAATAAGATCCTTTAAGCCTTGACACTCGCGCTTGGTGAAACGGTGACTTCCTCCGTATCTAGAATAGGTCTGCCGGCCTTGTCTTCGCGTGCCTTGCTGACCCTATGTGTCCCGTTGCGGCCGTCTAAAGGTAGTAGAATCTTGCGGATATTGGGGATCTTGCGGAGGTCGAGAGCCTTGTGGATATCGACAGTCTTGTGGAGGTTGAGAGCCTTGCGGATATCGACAGTCTTGTGGATATTGGGTGCTGTTCTGCCAGTCCTCGTATCCTGGTGCTGAGCTGTATCCCTATGCCGGGCTTTGAACTACAGCCTAATTTAATAGCGTCGCGTGCTTTTTTAGGTTTAGAAGTCTTCCTTCCCTTTAGCGGTTGAGCTTATTCCTTTACTGCCGTAGCTCTTATATAAGCTGGATATTTATGACTTCTTCTTCTAGAAGAATAGCCATTTACTTAACGTTCTCTGTAGCCATTATTCTTAACTCTACGGCCTCCTTTAGTCTTTTAAATATAAGGATACTAGGCTTGTCTACTACAGCCCCTGTCTTTTCTATTATATGCCTGTGGTATTTAATAGGGAGTCCTTACATAAACCACTACCCCTTCTCTTGCTTAGTAAGGTTTTCTGCAACTACCACTTTAGCTAAAATACTAGTAAAATCTTGCATATAATGACGCAGATTTCCTAGCTGCTTCGCCAACTTTCTAATAAATACCTTAATAAAGTCCCTTAACTCTATGCGTTAGTAGTAGTCCTTAGCTTAATACTTAGTCCTAAGCTTTCTTACTAGCTCTATTTAGTTGCCAGCTATAAATTCAGGCAGGCTTTGGATCTACATCCCTATTTAATAATCGCAGTACTTAGGCAGGCCCTGGTGCTTCTCCCTACTTATTATATAATGTTGGGTACATAGCCGTTTGTACTATTTAATAAACTATAATATGTTCTGTCCTATAAAGGAGTTCCAACAGTTCCTGGGGCTAGCATAGGCTAAACCATAACATAGACCTTATCTTAGGCCGTCGACTGCTAGTTATTAGGTGCATTTAGAGTTTCCTTAGAAGCTTGCAGGTAATCCTTATGGCTTATATCCTTTGTCTACTAAGCGTTATCAGTCTTAAGTATTACAGGTAAACGTTGCGGTAGGTCTGCTTATATAGCTATAGTCTTGATAGAGGGTGTTCTAGATAACTGTCCTAGTGGGACCTTATAGGTGCACGCTGCGGTAGGTCTACTTGCACGGCTATATTCCTAATGGAAGGCACCTGCTTCTTGACGCTTGAGGGGGGGTCTTCCTGGGAGAGCACGGAATCTTTATCTTCTACAACTACCGGGTCTTAATGCGTCCGTCTATTTTAGCCCGTCGTTGCTCTATGTAGTAGGGTACTTTCTATATCTTTATGGAACGCTTCTAAAGCCGCCGCTAACACAATCCGGATAACTTAAAAGAAGATAAAGCTAAGCTAGAATAGGAAGCTTTTAAGGACAGATCTGATTTTGTGTGCTTGCAACCTTACTCAGTATTATCTCCTCTAGGTAGCGCTGACTTCCTTTACCGCTAAATACCTTAAATCTCGTTTCCATCTAATTAATTAGCCCTTGGCTTGTCGTCTTTGCATCTTTAATAATGTTCTGGCCATACTCGTGCGCGTGCGGGTGGCGAGACTTTAACTGCCGGTAGTTATCTAATTGGCTTACTGGTTTGCTTAACGCTAAATTTCTAAGTATAGGCACTAAACCCAACTCCCGAGACCTTTTAACCTATACCATTTTGCCTCTTATTGCCACTCTTTTAGCCTATGCGTTGAGTCTGGCCGTCCTATCTTTTTCTATAGTCTTTCTGTTTAGGGTCTGCTTAGTTCCCCTTGCTGTCCAATACTGCCTAGTTCTTTAGTTCTGCCCTCTTGTCTATCTAGCTAGCGGTTCTTTTGCTGGTTGTTCTTTTGTAGCTAGTTATTCTTCTATAGTTGTAGTATATTCCTGCGTGTATATAGCACTAGACTTTTAATCTTAAGAGCTTGCCGTTGTCCCTATGTGGAATGCTAAATAATATATGGAAGGGTACGGTGTCTCTTAGATAGGAAAGTCAAGGTGCTATCTGTCTGTCTATTTGTTGGTCAGTCGGTTGGTTAGTCAGTTGTAATCAGTTAGAAGTAATTAGTAAAGTAGTCAGTAAGAAAGAAATAAAAGAATGTATTTCCTGTAACTGGTAGGGTTGGTTGTTATATAAGGAAAAGGGAAGCCGAAGGCTTTATAAATATAGGAAAATGCCAAGATAGTAGGCGACGTCCAATCTACACCACCACACTATTATAAGAATTGTATTATAGTCCTATCCAGTAATAGGGTCCTTTAACTTTAGTAACTTTATAATAAAGTCTTATAATATAACCTCCCATAGTCTCTTTAGTATTTTAATAGGTTATAGCCCTTTATACAGCTTATGCCTTATTAGTTTATTTTATTAGCAGTCTAGACACTTCTTTATAATTTTTTTTACTAGTCCCTAGATTTCTTAAATAATATACTCTTCTTAAAGTCTTAACACTAAGCCTATAGCTCTATTATATCCTTAAGTTATTTCCTTATAGAATTCTTTTACAAACTCTTTTATAATATTTTTTAGTATATACATAGCTTTTTAGTGCTTATATTACTCTAAGTCTAGATTCTCGCCTTATACCTCTTAGATTCTTTTTAACTAATTGCTCTCTAGTATTTTATAGACTTATTTTAGTCCTTTATCTATAGCCGCTAGTCTTAGATAATTATACCAAATTAATCTATCCTTATCTTTATATAATATAGCGCCTAATAGTTTTTTATTGTTTTACAGTTCTGCCTTTCTACTAAGTATATCTACTCTTGCGTTTTTAGTACCCTTAATATACTAAATTTTAAAATAATATTTTATAAGCATTTCTGCCTATCTAATCTATCTATAATTAAGTTCTTTCGTTATTAGGAACCCTATTAGGTTCGTATAGTCCATCTTAACTATAAATGGTTTCTCTATACCTTGCAAGAATACTCTTTACTCTTTAAGTACTATAATTATACCTAATAACTTATTATAAATATTATAGTTTAGTTCTAGTAGTATTATCTTCTAACTATAGTATACTACTAAATGTTATGTGTCTTAATACTTTTATAGCAAATATACTCCTAATGCAAAGTCTAATACGTCCGTTTCTATAACCGTCTCCAACTATAGTTAGTAGATTTTAAGGATTGGATCTTAGGTAAACAACTCTATAAGTTCTTTAAACAGCTTCTTCTATTTACTACCCTATATCTATAGTTCCTCCTTTTTTATAAGTCTTATAAACGGTTTAATATTCTTTAACCACTATATAATAAACCTCCTATAGTAGTTGCAAAACCCTAGAAATAATCTTAACTATATAACATTCTCTAGTTCTTACTAACTTACTATAGCCTCTACCTTCTTTAGATCCATACGGATCTTTCCTAGTTTAATAATAAATCTAATAAAATCGGTCTTCCTAATAAAGAACTCGCATTTCTTAATTGCTACTAGTATTTTTCTTCTTATAGTTTTTTAAGACCCACTTAATATATTATCCGTGTTCTTCCTTACTTATTAAGTAAATAATAATAATATTAAGGTATTCTCCTAATATACTATTAATTTATTTCTGAAATATTACTGGTGCGTTTATAAGCCTAAATTATATAACTAATAGTTTATATAGTCTTTCCTTTAATCTAAAGGCTACCTTCCACTTATTACCTTTCTTAATCCTAATCTAATAATACGCCTATATCAGATCTATTTTTGTAAAGATTTATATATTACTAATCCTGTCTTAAATTTTACTAATTAAGGGTAAAGAATACCTATCCTTTTATATAATGCTATTTAACTATCTATAGTTAATATATAGCCTAAGTTTTCTATTTTTCTTTAGTACGAACAGTATTAGATATCCCGCTAATAACTGCAATAGTCTAATATATCCCTTTTATAGATTCTCTTAAATAAACTCTTTAAGTACTTTTAACTCGTCTTTAGTTAGCTTATAGATTAGAAAGAACTTTAAACTCATTCCTAGTTCTAACTCTATCTTATAGTCCTATACTATATACTATAACAGCTTTTTACTTTCTAGGCTCTATAGTTTTTTGCCGTACTTATAGTATCTCTTTAGTATATAGCTTAAGCTTTACTCAGTCTCTTTATATATCGCTCTAACTTAGTACTATACTATTTTAGTAGCCTATTATATCTTATACCGTTAGGTATTTTTAATATTAACCTAATATATAACCCAATCAATTTTTGGATTATATTTCTATAACTAAGGCATTTCTAATATTACCTTATCCTTTCCTAATAGTAGGATATTAAAAAAATCTTAACTTGTCTTCCTTTAATAGTTATCTAAATAGGTTCTATTTCCAGATTAATAATACCTCCTCTATAGGCTATTAAATCTCTTAAAATTATTATTAATAGATATGGGTATTCTTTTTATCTATATACTAACCCTATCCTATTAACTACTACTAGTAATATATAGTTTCTTATTACTCCACTCTCCACTAATACCTTAAAATTTTAATCTTGCCACTTTACTTATAAATTTAGATACTGTCCTATAATTCCTTTAAGGGTCTAAGGCTCTACTACTAGCTCCCTCTAGTTCTATAGGCCTCTCCTTTTCCTAACTATTAGCTACTAAATCTTAACTATACTTAGTCCTCCTTAGGCTAATACTTAGTTCGTTTCTTTTCCTTAATATATTATAGATATATATTCTTAGTACATTCCCACTACTATTATATATCTAGGCATTCTTCCGTAAGGAATCTTCCTAGTTAAAGTATTAAGTTGCCTAACTTCTAAACTTCTACTAGGTGCTATCTATATATATACTTAGCATCTCTAAACCGCTTTTCTTCTATTATCTAATACATTTTTATTAGATACTTGCAATATTTATCCTTTAGTACTCTATATATATTATATATTATCGGGAATGAGGCAAGCGGTCGTCACGTGACGCCGCGGCACTAGCGTGGCGAGGAGTCTTAAGCTCCTCGCCCTTCCTCATTCCAATAGAATAAGCATATTAACCAACATCACTGTAACCTACTCGAGTAGTCATTATTGGTAAGTCACCCTGTGTAACCAACACTAATCAGTGGTTGAATACACAGTCAACCATAGAGCAGCTAGGTTTTCAAATAGAAGAGACAGTCTCATGCAGGGGTGCCATATGCGCTCATATGGAATGGATCCCGGCGATACTATACTACCTTAGACTTGCGAAAAACTAGTAATAGAAGTGTTACTAAGTACTAGGAGATACCAAGTTACGTCTATTATGTAGAACAATCACGTTTACAAAAATTTGGTCGAGTACTTTAGGTTAAAAGTGTCACTAAACCTAGGGTCCCAAGTCAACGTCCAAAACGCGTCAAACAACTACCTCAATACCTTCAGTATACCTTCGCAGACTGTAGAATTACAATCACTACCCAAATACACGTCAGACAACCTTCATTTCTCTTAATTTTTTTTAAAACGCGTTAAACAACCTTTAGGAACAGCTATTATAGCGTTAACCTACCCAAAGAAGTACAAGGACAACATTAACCCAAAGATATAGAACACCGACATAATTAACCTTAAAGATGTTAATTAATAAGACTTAAATGGATTCTTATTACACCACATAGCACACTATAAAGACAGCGAATATAACAACACTATACTATAGTACTGCATAAAGGAGGACTTTATTAGATAGATAAAGGAAACATAGGCTCCTATAAAGAAGGATATTATATAAGACTTCCGTAACTTCTTATAGAAGTATAGAGTGTTTATACCTATAGACGGGGGTACTATTAGAGATAATATTTAGAAGCAGGTTATTAATATAAAAAAAGAGCATAAATAGACTCCATAAAAGATTAAGCACCAACTATACACTATAAGGAGGCTTAAATTATAATAGAATCCAAGTAATATACCTCTAGAGACAAATCTACCTCTACCTTTAACTCCTCTGTATCTAATTTAATCCGTAACTTTAACGTCAGATACTACACCCTAATAAGAGTAGGTATAGGACCCCATCGCTTTGCGATCCAATAGCCTTTAGACTCCACTAACTAGACCTACGTCCCTACTGCAGCCTGCAATGCAACTCCCACCTCCTCTATCTTAATCTTAGATCGGAGGCAGTTTAAAATTGCTTACAGAGCTTACAAAGCTCTATTTAGATTAGGAGAAGAAGTTTAGCAGGGAATTATATAATATTCTTAATTTAAAACTATATATCTTCTATAACTATTGCTAGAAGGTAGGAATAGAGTCTAATTAATACTATAACGCCTATTCCGTTATACTTAAGGGTAGAGCTAGTACCTTCTATTATAATCATTTAGTAGGAAAAGGATACAATTTTAACCGCATAATATATAAGTTAAGATGCTACTTTAAAACGGAAGAGAATAAGCAGCAGTATATATTAGAATAGAGAGAGACTACCTTCCTAGGGATTATTATTACAAACCTAGGTATCCCTTAGCTTAATTATCTTTAAAAGCTCTTTAATTAACTTTAAATAATTTAGCGTAGTTTATCTAAATTATATTAAGAGGATTTCAGCCTACGTAATTAAGTTATTAGCGTATACTAAGGTATTAAAGAATATAACCTTACCCTCTTTAATCCTGTAAATACTTATAAAGGTGTATATGCTTAATTAAAATCTCCTATTAGCACCGCTCTATGCTCTTAAAAAGTATAGCAATTTAATACCTAACTCTAACCTACTTTAATTGACCCGCCTAACCAATATAATTACAACTGGACTGATCAAACATATAGTGGCTATAGTAGGCAATACGGCAGAGGGTACAATTAATAACTATAAGGCAAAGATAGAGGTCCTTATAGAGGTTTATTTTAAAGTAATTGCTAGAAGAAGTGCTATATTTATAAAAAACCAAATTACTAGTTAACTAGGCATTCTCTTAATAAGCAAAAGGATGTATATAATAAGTTTTGCCAGAGTGCAAGAAACATTAAAAATTATAAGGTTACTATAGCCTACTTCTAAAGCTTCCTAGTTTAATATAAAGGCGTAGAAGATCTTAAGAGTAAGGTTAATAAAGCCAAACAGCTCCTTATAGATATAGAAATTAAGGACTACTTACCTAACTAATACTTTACTAAGTATAGTGAGGTAGATGGTATATAAACTATTACTATTCTTAATAACCAATCTACGCTCCATTCTATTATAAAGTTAGATATCTTTAACAAGCTAAAGGAGAGCTCTATATTCTCCTTTAACAATAGATACTCGGCAAATGTCTTCTATAGTATTATGCCAGATACTAGAGCCGTAGGAGTATCTATAGCAGGAGAACCTTAAGTTCATGCCCTTTAATAACTTAATACCTCTATCCAGATTAACTAATCAATAGTAGGCTAATATATAATACGTTTTAGCAAGGGTACCGCAATCTCTTTTAGCACAATTAGGGTCTAAACCCCCTTAGGGTACATTACTTTCTATATTATTCCCACAAATACTCCGTTTCTATTTTACATCAGAGATATAGACAAATTAGGCGTTAAGCTTAACAACCTTAAGAATATACTTATATAGGGAGATAATTAAGTACCTATTATACGCAAATAGGGTCACCCTTAGTTGCTCCTTTATTAACTAAAAAAGAGTATTACTTAGAGCTACTTAACTAAGTTAGAGTTACGCCAACTACACCATCATTTTAGCCACCTATCCGTTTATTAATTGCTTAGGGTTCTTTAGCAAGTAGGCTATAAAGTTAAGGTCAAGGCAATTAAGCATCTTATGAAGTACTACTATTACTGCTAAATAAACTAGAAGTCCCCTAGCCAATTCAAGTTCACCTTTAGGGATGACTACAACTTTAACTTCTATATTATTATTAACGTTATATATCTTAGCAGCAAGCTAGTACTCTAAGCTATTAACTTCTTAACCTCCTTCTAAGCCACACGTTTCTTAAAGGATATATTAGCTAAGAATACATAGAATACCCTTTAGTTATACTAGATTAATATCTACCTAGGACCCCCTAATTAAATTATCTATAATGCAGAAAAGAACTTCTTATCTGCAGAGTTTTAATAATAGATAAAGGTAATAGCAATTAAGGTCAAGGAAGTCCCTATTAAGGCACATAATAGTATTAGAAAAGTGGAACAATATTATACGCTATTACGCCGCGTATATAAAATTATATCTTTAGAACTAGAGGACGCTAGCAAAGAACTTATCTTATAAATAGCTGTTAAAGCCGTTAACAATTCTACTGGCCTAGATGGACTCGTACCTATATTACTAGTCTTTAGCGCCTACCCTTAAATAACTGACGATTCTATACCATCTCCCTCCATTGTGCAATGAGCTGAGGCTATTCGCAAGGCAATAAAGGAGGTACAATATCTCTACGCTATACGCCAGGTTAACAACGCACTAGGAATAAGAAATGGCCTAAATACCTTAACTATACTTAATCTGCCACTCCAGTCTAAGGTACGCGTATGGCGTAAAAAGGGAGGATAGTCAGGCCCATATTAACTTATTGCAATTAATGGTTAAACTTATACTATTTAGATGCCTTATAAACCTACTTAATTCCATTTAACTGTTATTAAGCCTTACTATAAAGATAATAGTTTTAAGCCTTTATAGGATACCCTAAAAGATGACCTAGAGAAGAACTACGACTAATATGCTCTAAAAGGCGACTACAATCCTAATACAATTATAGTAGATATGCCGTAACTATAACGTGGTAGAGGTCGCCTAAAGGGATTATAAAATTACTAACATCTTATTAATTTTAAAGAGTAATTTATTGCCGCCATTAAGAATAGAGTTAAGTTATTAATAGCCTTTATAATAGCTAAGGAGAAGGCTAACTTTAAGCTTATAAAACAGCTCTAAAAGAAAGGTTATATTATAACCCCTAAAGCTCCTTTCCAAGTATCTAATAAGCAAGAGATTAATAGCCTTATTGCGAGAAAAGTCTTTAAATTTAAAAAGTATAACCCTACTAAGTTTAATAAAGTTCGTATCTTTAAGTTAAGAATAATTAATAAGATTAAGGGCAAAGCCACTAATACCCTATTTAAGAAATTAAGGCTTATTATCTAAGGTTATAATAATAATAGTAAGGAGGTAATTCTTATATAATCTCTTATAATTTAACAAGCTAGTTAGCAAGTTATTATTACACTAGCTCCCTCCTTAATAAAGAATAAAATAGTGGTTTATTTATAAAATATTACTTAAGCCTACACCCAATTAAAGACGTACCTTTAGCGCTTAATATTAGCATACCTTCTAGAGCAAATTTGCCACTAATATCCCAAAGATACAATTATGGTTATACTTAAGCCATTATATAGAATTATAGAGGTAGAAACTTATTAGTAGGCTACCTATAGTAAGCACTATAAAGAGAAGCTTTTAATAACCACTTCTATATTTAATTCCTACTTCCTTATTATAACTACAGGAACCCTATTCGGAATTATTAGCATATAAACTAATAATATAATTATCTTGGAAGATGACTAATTCTTAGCCCTTAAAGAAAATAAGCTAGTAAAGGCAAATCTTATAGCAAAGCCAAAGAAAAAGCTTAATTTAATAACACTATTACTCTTTAATAGATGCATCCTCTCCCTAAATAAGGATTCTATTACTTTACGCCAAAAGGGTTAAGGCAAGAAGATTAATATTATTAATATTAATTCTCCAAAGCAAGGATATATAGAGTAACACGCTTATAGAGCTTATATTACTTCTATCTATTAACCCAAGGCTTCCTTTAATCTCTCTATTGCCGCTTAATACTAGAAACCAACTAAGGATAATATTCTTGCCTTAAATAAGCGCCTTTCCTAGCAAATAAACCATCTTAATTAGGGACTACTCTATATGCCTATTAACCTTCCTACCACCAAGCTCTTTATATTTATTAATAGGTCGTTCGCAAACAATAAAGATTTTAGCTCTTAGCTAAGATATAAAATTATTATTACAAACAAATTTACTAAAGAGAATAACTTTATAATCTATAGCAATCTTATCTATTGGAGCTTAACCAAGAGTAAGCGCATTACTTAAAGCGTTCTAGCGTTAGAGATATATAGAATAATTAGCGGAGTTAATATAGCAATTACAATTAGAACTACCCTAAAGATAATTATAGATTAACTCGCACTTCCCATTATCCCTATAATTATATACACCGACTTATATTCCCTTTACAAGTGTTTAGTTAAGCTTAGTACTATAAAGGAGAAGCGCCTTATAATTAATATTATAGCACTTTAGCAATCCTACAAACGGCAAAAACTTTTTAAGATTTAATAGATTAATAGCTAAAACAACCCAGTAAATACAATAACAAAGGCAAACCCAAATAAGGCTCTAGAAACGTTTGTTAACACAAACACTCTATATATATAGGTTAAAGGTTAGGTTAAAAGGGAGTAGGAGCACAATAATCTACAGACCCTAATTCCAACCAGCTAATTAGGATTTTCTATCCCCGGGATAGAAAATTGCTATTAGCTCGCTTATAACTAGCGCCTTAGCGGCCCTAATATAATATACACCCACGACTCTAAGCAAGAAAGCACCACATGCTAAAATACAAATTTTAGGACAGCGAGACTTATATTACAATAGCAATAGTAGGTAAGAAGGATTAATATTTATTACGCTAGCCAAGCAGTATTTGTATATAGATAGCAACCACAAAAGAAGAGTTGCTAGTGTTGGGAATAAGGCAAGCGGTCATTACGTAACGCCGCGGCACTAGCGTGGCGAGGAGTCTTAAGCTCCTCGCCCTTCCTCATTCCAATAGAATAAGTATATTAACCAACATCACTGTAACCTACTTGAGTAGTCGTTATTGGTAAGTCACCCTGTGTGACCAACATATATATTATCCATATATACAATCTATAACAATATATAATACGCTAGGTGTTTTCGGTTAACTTATAATTTATCTTTACTTTTAAGTTTAAACCTCTTTTATATCGTCCTAAATGCCGCTATATTATTTACTAGTACTAATATCTATATTATATCTCTTTAGTCTACAGCTTGCCCTTCTAGGTTTTTTAACATTATAATTAATACTCCTTTAATATAACTTATCTATTTTTCTAATATAGCTTAATTTAGTATAGCTCTTTTATCTAGCTATATACAGAAATCTTCCCATTTATTATTCTTTTATTGCCTATACTATTTATGATATAGCTCTATAAGTATATATAATCTATTTATAAGCAAGTATCTCTTTATTACTATATTATTGCAACCTTTTATATATTATTTTATAAATCTAGTTAAGATCCCTAAATCCTCTTTCTATTCCAGTTTATCTAACCACTTAGCTCTTAGCATTCCTATTCTTAGCCTATTTATAATTTTCCATATAGGTACTCTATTCTTTATATATCCTAGTATACTAAATCTTTGGTCTAGTTTTTATTCCTACTATACAATAATTCGTTGTCTAAACTTATCTATACTTTTTTACTTTCTACGTCTTATAGCTGGGTCTTTAAAGTCTTTTTACTTCTTAATTACTATATTAGCTTTTTAACCTTTAGGCTAAACACTATATTCTCCTAGAATTACTATAGACCTTATTTATTCTTTAAAATCTTAGCTCCCTAGAAATCTTCATCTCATACTTATTTATTTACCTTTAAACTAAGCTACTACCTTCTCCTATTAGTTATTATTTATTATAGGTTCTTAGGTCTCTCTTATTTTATTCTAAGAATCTTAAGCCTATAGCCTTTTACGTTTATTAAGTAATAAGCTAGCACTAGCAGTTATCTACTTACTTAATCTTCTTTAGATATTACTCCTTCCGTCTTATAAAGTGATAGATACCGTATCTAATGGTATTATAATACCCGTTACTAAACCGCATTTTATAGTAGTTTTAGTCTTTGCTTCTATTGCGTATTTAAGGTTTAAGTACCCCTAGTTAGCCTTCTTTCCTTTCTTATTACTATTAATTAATAAATACTCTAACTTTATTATTATTTCTACTAATCTTTATCTATATATTACTATAATATCTTAACCTAGCTTATAGAGTTGATCTTATTTTTTTTATCTAACTCTTTAGTTCCTTTAAGTTTTTATAACTTTAGCTCCTATAGCTAATAGCTTACGCCGTATTTAGCATCCTTATAAATTTAGCATATATTATTATAACAAAATATAAAGTACTTAATTAAACACTCCTTAGTCCCGCGTAATACACTTATATCCGCATTATTATACTATAATAACCTAGTACCCTTTACCGCGTAGTTACTCTAACTATCTCTATAGTCTCTAGTAAAATAACCTTATTTTCTATAATTTATATAAGCTCCCTTTTTAAACTATTCTTTTTATTATAAAGTCCGTCTAAACATCTTCTACTATTAAAATCCCTAGTTTAGCCTCTACTCTTTAGTTCTATAATTACTTAATTTTTAACCTTTAGGTTTCTATAGTTTCTAATTTTATCTTTTAGATTCTTTAGTACCTGTTACGGAGTAAGCACAAGCGATAATAATATATAGCGAAGTAGATATTAATAAGCTATGTACATAAACTGTGTAATAAAGTCAAGACGTTGCGTAAGGAAAGAAAAGTAGGAAACAGGGGAAAAAAGGTATATAACATTCGCTTAATTGCTAGGTTAACGGGTACTATGCTATATATAGGCAGGGTAGAGCTTAGGTAGCAGTTCTAGTAAAACTTAGCAGAATTCGGCAGTTAGAGGTTCTTAAAGTTGCCAGTTAGCAACTCCAACAGTAAAGACAGCAGATTGTGGCGGAATACGGCAGATTACTATCAGATTGCCGTCTTATAATTGGTCTTTAGTTATTTAGTCAGTGGAAACAGGTAGACGTGTATAAGGTGTTACAGGGGTGTCCCATAACAGTACCCCCCCTTTAAACTCAAGCATCTGCGAGATAGGGCTGTGGTAGTTCTAGGTAGAGTTTATAAAAGTCTTCTATAGCTTATATAAGTCCTATAGAGTTGGCAGGTTCCTATAAAGGTTCAGTAAAACCTCTCCATTTTATAAGGTATATATATTTGCATTTCTATTTATTGTACTTAATATCGTCAACTCTTTTAACAAGGTACTCATCCTTACCATCCACTTTAACTAGTAGGGGAGGGTCTTAGATCTATCCAGGCAGGGCGTCTAATATAGGGGCAGTAGGGTGGAGGACTAACGTATAGAATATAGGGTAGATTTTAACCGTATTAGGGAGCTTTAGTTAGTAGGCATAAGAAGAGACAACTTTTTTAACCTTATAAGGGCCAGTATTCTTCCAATCAAGTTTCTTAGTAGGTTGTTTTATATTTAGATTTCTTATGTTTAGCTAGATAAAGTTACTAATTTAGTAAGCTAGTACTAGGGTTTGGTTCTTATTTACTACAGCTTTATAGACAGACTAGGCCTATGTTATTTTATTAGCAAAAAACTCCTATAGTTCTTCTATCTTCTTTACAAATTCGTTTGCTTCTGCAACTTATAAGGCCTAATAAGCTAGATAAGGAATATTACTAAAGGGTTTAAAACCCATTCGCGGGTACTAGCCATAATTAGCCAGAAATAGGGAGACCTTTATAGTTTCTAAAACAGAGTTATTTATAGTAAACTTAGCAAATATAAGCCAGTCCATCCAGTCGTCCTATAGATATAACGTGTATATCCAAATATACTGTTCCATTATAGCATTTGCACGTTCCATTTGACCATCCATTTCTGGGTAATATGCCGTAGACAACAGTACTTTAATATAGAGTTAGGTAGTTAGTTCTTTCTAAAACACTAAGATAAACTGGCGGCCTCTATTAGAGACAATTGTTTTAGAAAGTCTGTAAAGTTGCTATATATAATCTAGGAACAGTTAGGAAACGGCAGGTGCTAATATATTAGGGTAGGCAATTATATGTCTTATCTTAGATAGTCAGTCTATAACTACTATAATATTTATACAGCCTTTACTTTTAGGGAGATCAATAATAAAGTTAATTAAAATATCCTTCTATCTTTAGTCTAAAACAGGCAGTGGCTTTAGAAAGCCGTTATATATCTTATATAAAGCTTTAACTCGTTAGCAGGTATAGTAGCTAGAGACGTACCTTTATATTATATTATATATATTTGGCCAGTAGTACTCCTATTAGAGTAGCTCTAGGGTTTTTCCTTAACCTAGGTGGCCAGCTACTGGTAGGTTATATACGTGTTTAAGGAGCTTAAGCTTAAGTTTATTATAATTAGGGACAACTAGGCAGTTCTAGTAGTATAAGCAGTCTCCGCGAACTTTATATTTATTTAAAGAGATCTTTTTAGAGCATCTAACGCTATCTTAAATTAGCTTAAGTGTCTCTTAGATAAACTCATTATTTAAATATTTATTAATTATAATCTATTTAATCAATTAATTGGTTATTTTAAGGACGTATACTATAAGGTCTTTAACTAGGGGATTAAATAATTTAGAACAAAGCAGGGTTTATTTACAGTAGGCACACACTTCTTCTTGTACTATTATATCTTGTAAACGTCGAGTTAGGGCATTAGGTTTTTAACCTTAAACGCCTAGGCGGTATATAATTAAGAATTAGAATTAAGACAGATATTCTAACTAGCGGGCTTAATAATAACTTAGCTATTTTATAGTTATAAAGTACTGTAGATTTTTATAGTTATTAAGGACCTTAATTAGAAATCCAGCGCCTTCTAGTTTAAGTCGCCATTATTTAAAACATCTAATAATGGCTAATAATTCTTTATTGTAGATCTCGTAGTTATATTTAGCTGGACTTAATCGTTTTAAAAAGTATACTATAAGGTGCAGTACCCCTTCTTTATTATACTAAGACAGAATGCCTCTAGTAATATAGTTAGATAAATCAGCTTCTATAACACTCTTTTAGTTTAGGTTAAAGTGTTAAAATATAGATACAGTAGTAAACATAACTTTTAGATAGGTAAAGGCCTTCTTACATTCCTTATTAAAGATAAAGGCTTTATCCTTTTAGGTTAGAGCTATAAAAGGTAAAACTAAGGCGGAGAAGTTATTAATAAACCGTTAATAGAAATTAGTAAATCCTATAAAGGCTCTTATATCCTTAACGTTCTTAGGTTCTTGCCAGTTTATAATTACTTTAACCTTCTTTAGGTCTATTTATATGCTGTCTATAAAAATAATAAGTCCAAGATATAGAACTTCCATTTTATAGAACTTGTATTTATCTACATCTAATTATAGTCTAGCTCTATATAGGGCTTCTAAGACAAGGTCAACGTGTTTCTTATATTTAGCTAGGTTATTGCTATATACCAAAATATTGTCAATATAAGCAGTACAGAAAACGTCTAGGTAAGGTTATAAGGTATTATTTACAAAGTGTTAGAATGAACTTGGGGCATTTATAAGGCTAAATGGCGTTACTAAGTATTTAAATAGTCCGTATCTAGTACGGAATGCTATAAGCCATTCATCTCCTTTTGCAATACGGAGGCGGTTAAATATATAGATAAGGTCAAGTTTTATATAGTAGCGAGCCTTACTTAATTAGTTTAGTGTCTCTTAAATTAACAGGAGCGGGTACTAATTCTTAATAGTAATAGCGTTAAAAGCTTAGTAGTCTATAGAGAAGTATAGACCGCCGCTAGGTTTCTTAATAAAGATTATAGGTATAGCTATAGATAAAGAGCTTGCTCTAATAAATTCTTTATTTAGGTATTCGTCCAAATACTTCCATAACACTTAGAGTTTATTTTAGGACATTCTATACAAGGGTCTAAATCCTAGTTATTTTCCTTCTTTAAGTACAATCTTGTGGTTATATAGTCAGTGCTCTACTAACTTATTAGCTTTCTTTTATAAAAATACTTCTAGATGCTTATAATAGCATACTAGTACTTTTATAGCAGGGTTAGTATGCTTCTTTGGTACTAGGGCCTTTTTAATATCAGCTATTATAACGGCGAAGATTATATGTTTAGGTTTCCTAGCAAGTTATACTAATAGGGTAGCTCTAATTATACAAATATCTATAAAAAGGGGGGTAAGTTACCAGCTAGCAACTTCCTTTTAATTATTTACTATTTCTTGTTTAACTTTAGGTTCAGTATTAGGTACAGAGTTAGTATTAAATTTAGGTTTAGGTTCTTTAAGTATTCTTTTTATAGTAGAATACTAGTTCTTCTAGTACTTTTATATATTAAGCTTAAGTTTAGGCTTCTGCTTAGTTTAGGGTAGTATAGTAGTTAGGGTCGGTTTATATAGTTTAGTATAATTTTTGGGTTCTTAGTGGAATTGGGTAGACTTTTTAGGTATAGGGTAGATATTAGTAGAAATTTTAGACTAATAGATCCTAGTGGATTTTTTAGATTTTAGTTTAGGGTCTACGCAGTAAGTTATAAGGCACTTCTACTTACAATAAAAGGCAGTAAATAGAAGCTTAAGGTTATCCCAATTAATGGTTACCTTATATAGCTTTATTTAAGGTTATTTAAGTATTACTAAGTAACCTAAAGTGGTAATAAAAAGCTTAATTAGTTCTTTATAGTTTAGGTATTAAAGTCTTAGGAATACTACATAGGTAATACGGCCTAAAATAGTGTATTTGCCATTAAATCTAAATACGTTAATATGCTGGTTAAGGGGGGTTAGAGTAAAACTATTATCTTATATAAAGATCTTATTAATAAATTCTATACTACTAGCTCCTGTATTAATTAGAACTTAAGTATTAACCTATTAATTGTTCTACCAAAGATAACAGTTAACAGTTATGCTATAATCCTAAGAGTTAGAGTTTGTAACATCTAAAACATTTAATAAAATCCTAAGGCAGCGCTGTCCTGGAGAGTGACTTAGCTCCAGGACCTTCCTTTTAGAGGCGATTAGGGTGGAGTTCTTATAGCATATTAGTTATAGCTTCGTCCTTATAAGTAGTGCTTACTAGATATAGGGCTAAAACTAAGTAGAGATTAGGGATGGTAACTAGAGGATTAATGCAGTAAATGGCTGCTAGTATTAGCCGTTTGTAATTCGCGTTAGGGCATAGGGATAGAGTAATAGTTAAAAAGGTAGAAGCTACTTCCACACTTAAAACAGAGGCCTAGCTTAGTGCGTTATTCTCATTTAAAGGACCCTAGTAGGACGTATCCTAGGGTTCTAGTGTTGATATCCATAGCGTTAGGGTGCTTAGGCTGAGATAATAACTTAGTAGACGTTTATAGGTTTGTTATATTATATTAAGAAGCGGACTTTAATATTAGGCGTAGTATATTATTATATTGTTTATTAATAACGTTTACGTAGGCATTAAGAGCTCCTAGTAGGTCTATACCTATTAGGAAGGTTTTTAGTTTAGGGCTTAGGGATTTAATAAGGCTGTTAATTAGTACAAAGTCGTTCCAGCCTATTTCTTTTATATAACGGTTGAATTCAGGAAAGTATACTAGGAAGCCTTTTATTCCTTAAGTTATATAGTTTATCTTTCTCTAAGCAGTAGCTTAGCGGTTTGGGTTACCATATATAGCTTTAAGAAGTACAATTAGGCTTAATACTAAGTTCGGTTAAAGAGGTTTAATAAGGTTAGCTACATCTCCTCCTAATTAACTTAGGGCGTAGTAAAGTCGGTTAGCTTTAGTTAGGTAGCAGTTAGTATTACTAGTTAGCTTATTTTTAAGCCGGCTTAGGAATAATTAAAGTTCTTATTATTTACTAGTGAATATTAAAGGGTCTAGTAGTCGTTCAGATCGTTATAGTGCAGTAGTTGGTTTAGGGTGAGTAACTACTATAGGTTTAAAGCTCTCGTTCTGCGTGTTTATCTCTAGAGATAGTATTCGGTCTTAGGGCCCTAATATAGGCATCTTAAGGGTACGGATTTCTTCCTAAAGGTCTTTAATTAATTGCTAATATCGTGCTTCTTATTTGGCTTCTTATTAAGTTAAAGTAGCTTAGTTCTATATAAGGGCGTCTATAAAGGACTTCTATATTTCTGCTAATTGTTTTTAGAGTGCGGACATAATGCTAACAGCTGTTATAGGGGCTTTAAGGTTGTTCTGCATTTTAGAGGGTAGTATATAGGGTTAACGCAATATAGTATTACGGAGTAAGTATAAGCGATAATAATATATAGCGAAGTAGATATTATTAAGCTATATATATAAACTGTATAATAAAGTCAAGACGTTGCGTAAGAAAAGGAAAGTAGGAAATAGGGGAAAAAGGGTATATAACGTTCGCTTAGTTGCTAGGTTAATAGGTACTATACTATACATAGGTAGAATAGAGCTTAGGTAGCAGTTCTAGTAGAACTTAGCAGAATTTAGTAGTTAGAGGTCCTTAAAGTTGCCAGTTAGTAACTCTAATAGTAGAGATAGCAGATTGCGGCGGAATACGGCAGATTGCTATTAGATTGCCGTCTTGTAGTTGGTCTTTAGTTGTTTAGTTAGTAGAAACAGGTAGACGTGTATAAGGTGTTATAGGGGTGTTCTATAACAGTACTGCTTAAGTCTATTAGCTCTAGTCTACCATTATTAGGAAAATATTCGCAGGATAAAATTTAAGTAGACTTTAATTTTCGCGTTCCGCGTAATTAATATGCAATTTAATTAACTTAATACGCAATTAACTAACTTAACACGCAATTAACTAACTTAACATATAATTTAACCAACTTGACATGCAATTAACTAACTTAATATATAATTTAACTAACTTAACATGCAATTAACTAACTTAACACGCAATTTAACTAACTTAATATACAATTAACTAACTTAATAACTTTAAAAGCTAACTATATATTTCTTAACACGCAATTAACCTACTTGGCAACTTTAAAAGTTAAATAATACGC